>ENA-OQKX01000053-OQKX01000053.1-human-gut-metagenome-genome-assembly--contig:-NODE-53-length-20129-cov-3.361364_pt1 | contig 20129 bp, 19 predicted proteins | sample MGYA00242654_ERZ504810 | MGnify/ENA primary metagenome ERZ504810 (study PRJEB26092, sample SAMD00036378) | human gut metagenome | host: Homo sapiens | study: EMG produced TPA metagenomics assembly of... | reverse complement strand
GATTCAGAGTTAGATGATTTAGATATGGTAAAATTGGATGGAGTTATTGTTGTGGAAAGCCTTGAAGAAGAGGTGTGGCCTGAAAGGATCGCTTCTTTTACAAAATATAAAGAAAAGACATACGGTATTACGCGTATTTCTTATTATCAAAAAGAGGAGAATGAGTAATGAAAATAGCAGCATTTTGTGGAACATTTGACCCAGTGACATATGGGCATTTGGATATTATTGAAAGGGCAAGCAAATTGTTTGATGAGTTGGTTGTTTTTATTTCACCAAACTCAGACAAGAACAATGAGTTTACTGAAGCAAGAAGACTTGCATGGTTAAATGAATCGACAAAACATTTGTCGAATGTAACATGTAAAATTCAATCTGGATTAGTAGTAGAGGCTTGTAAAAGTGTAAATGCTACTGTGCTGGTACGTGGAATTCGTAATGGTGTGGATTGTACATACGAGCAAAATATGGCGTTTATGAATGCAAGATTGGATGAGAATATCGAAACGGTTTGTCTATTTACACGACCTGAATATAGTTTATATTCAAGTTCAAATGTAAGAGAACTCTTTAAATATGGACAAGACATTTCTGGATTTGTTCCAGCTTGTGTATTAGAAGATCTTAAAAAAGGAGAAGAATAAAATGGAAAAGTTTATCGATTGGTTAAAGGCAAATGGATATAAATATAAAAATGAGGATATTTATTTAGAGGCATGTACACATTCTTCTTATGCCAATGAACATCATCGCCAAATGGATGATAATGAACGACTTGAATTTATGGGAGATTCAGTTTTACAAATTTGGAGTGCAACTCAACTATTTTTAATGGAACCAAAAATGCGCGAGGGACAAATGACAACACTTCGTGCACAAACTGTATGTGAATCTACGCTATATGTATTAAATAGACAACTAGGATGGTATGAATTTTTGCGTTTAGGTGTTGGCGAAGAAAAAACGGGTGGAAGAAATCGAGAAAGTATTTTAGCTGACCAGTTTGAAGCTTGTATTGGAGCTATTTATATTGATCAAGGATATCATGTGTGTGATGAAATCTTGACTAAGTATATGAAGCCTGTATTTAAACAAGAAAAAAGCGAGGCTGTTACAGACTATAAAACACATTTACAAGAAGTGATTCAGGCAGACTCTAGAAAGACGATTCAATATAAATTATTAGAAGAAAAAGGTCCAAGTAATGCTCCAACATTTACTATGGGTGTATATTTAGATGATATTTTATTGGGGCAAGGAACAAGTAGTACGAAGAAAAAAGCAGAACAAAAAGCCGCTAAGGATGCTTTTGAAAAGATGGCTAAATAAAATGGAAGTATTTGAAAAATTATTAGATGCCCAATTATATGCTTATTTTAAAAATGCCTCATTTTATGAGAATCCCATTTTTCATGCAACACATAAAATGGTTGAGTTTTATATAGAATTTGAGAATGTAATTCCTTTAGAAGTATATGAACAGATCATCACAAAGCTGCAGCTTGCATTGCATGTACATGTGAAGTTGCATATTCATTCCAAAAATAATGCGGTAGAAATGGATGAATTAGATCGTTATGTGAATCATTTTGTGGAAAAATATAGTGATGTGAAGGATTTCCGTTTTTTACATCCATATCTAGAAAATGATACGATTTGTTTTTCAACACGAGATGAGTCTCGACTTGCAGCATTAAATTTGGCATTGCCAAGCTTGGTAGAAAAGTTAAAAGAAGTGGGTATCAATCAAGAAATTGTATGTAAAAAAGTAGAGGAAAATATTGCGATTGAAACGGCAAAGGTGCAAGTAGCTGCACCTGTTGTAAAACAAGAACCGGTTAAAAAACAATATCCTTCTTCAAATAGTTATAAAAAAGAATCGGCTACACAATATAATATTGCGGATTTACGTGTTGGCTATTCGAATGTTCAAATTGAAGGTCATATTTTCGATATTGATAATCGTGTGATGAAAAGTGGTAAAACACTACAGATGCTATATATCAGTGATTATGATGATGCGATCGTTGCCAAACGTTTTGAAGGGGCTAGATGTCCAATTGAAGAAATTGAATCTGTAAAAAAAGGAATGCATGTCGTTTTAACGGGAGAAGTCGTATATGATTCTTTTTCTAAGTGTGATTCTTTCATGATAAGAAAACTTGAAATCACACAAGAAAAGAAAAGAGAAGATCATGCCAAGGTGAAAAGAACAGAGTGGCATGTACACTCTAACTTTTCGGAAATGGATGGAGTTTGTGCTATCGAAGAATTTATCCAACAAGCCTATGATTGGGGTATGGATTCAATCGGTGTGTGCGACCATCAAGTTGTTCAGGCTTTTCCAATGGCTCAACACAAGATTGAAGCTTTATCGAAAAAAGATCCAAATCGCGAATTTAAAATGTTGTATGGATGTGAAATGTTAGTGGCGGACTCTAAATATCATATTGTCTACAATAATGATCATCGAAGATTAGAAGATGCAACATTTGTCGTATTTGACTTGGAAACTACGGGTCTTTCGAATACGCGTGATGAAATCATTGAATTTGGTGGTGTGAAAATCAAAAATCGTGAAGAGGTCGGACGATTACAGATGTTCATTAATCCAAAACGAACGATTCCTGCGCATATTTCAAATTTAACGCATATTACACAAAATGATGTGGATTGCGCAAAACCAATCGAAGATGCCTTAGATGAATTGTTAGAATTTATTGGGGATTCCATTTTAGTAGCACACAACGCAACCTTTGACGTTGGCTTTATGAATGCAGCGTGTCGTAAAACAGGTCGTGATGAACTAACCAATCCGGTGATTGATACGTTACCACTATCATATGCGATGCTTCCAGACGAGCAAAAGCGCTTTAATTTAGGAAGTGTATGTCGTCACTATCGTGTGAGTTATGATGGTGAAGGAGCGCACCGTGCGGATTATGATGCGGATGTACTTTCACAAGTCATGTATAATATGATGAATCAATTGGGCCATGAAGCAACATTAGATACATTGATGGATATGGAAGGTGGATGTGAAAAGTATTCAAGTAAGAAGCCTTATGAAAGAAATCGTCCATATCACATGACAGTTTTTGCCAAGAATAAAGATGGCTTAAAAGAGTTATTTGAATTGATTACTTTATCGCATACACAATATTTAGTAAGTATGGGTAAAGAAAATGGGCAGCCACGTATTATTAAGGAAGAAATCTCAAAGAAGTGGGTTAATGGCAACTTATTAATTGGTTCTTCTTGTCAAAATGGTGAGATTTTTGAACTAGCTCATACAAGAAGTAAAAAAGAATTATTTGAAGCCATGGCCTATTATGACTATATTGAGTTACAGCCATTAGATTGTTATAAGAATATGTTGGATCGTGGAAGCATTACGGATGTGGAGGATTTAAAATGGTATCTACAGTTTATTTATGATACCGCAAAAGAAGCGGGTAAGATGGTTATCGCATCAAGTGATGCACATTATGTAAATCCAAATGAGAAACGTCTTCGTGATGTGTATATCAATGCCAAGGCAATTGGGAATGCTAGACATCCTCTATATATTTATAATAAGCAAGCGCGTAAGGCTACGAGCAATCCAAATCAGCATTTGTTGACAACGGATGAAATGTTGAAGGCATTTGAATGGATGGGTGAAGATGTAGCTTATGAGGTTGTTGTGGAAAACACAAATAAATTAAAGTTATTAACAGAACCTATCTTTCCAATTAAGGATAAATTGTATCCACCGGATATTGAGGGGTCAGACCAAAAATTGCGTGATATTTGTTTTGAAACAGCTCACCAATGGTATGGAAAAGATTTGCCAGACATTGTTGAAAAACGTTTAACACGTGAATTGGATAGTATCATTGGTCATGGATATTATGTAGTTTATTATATTTCACACTTACTTGTAAAAAAGAGCAATGATGATGGATATCTAGTAGGTTCGCGTGGATCTGTAGGTTCTAGTTTTGTTGCGACAATGTCAAATATCACAGAAGTAAATCCATTAACACCTCATTATGTATGCAAGAATTGTCAGCATTATGAATTTTTAGATGGAGATGAAGCTAAGTCTGGTTTTGATTTACCTGATAAAGTTTGTCCAGTATGTGGAGAAATTATGCGTGGGGATGGTCAGGATATTCCGTTTGAAACATTCTTAGGTTTTGAGGGGGATAAAGTTCCCGATATTGATTTGAACTTCTCGGGTGAATATCAGCCAAATGCCCATGCATACACAAAAGAAGTATTTGGTGATGATCACGTTTTTAGAGCAGGTACTGTAGGTACGGTACAGGAAAAAACGGCATATGGATATGTCAAAGGATATGAGGAAGAGATGGAGTGTGAGCCTTTTAATGAGGCAAAGCGTGTAGATTTGGCCAAAGGTTGTGAAGGCGTAAAAAGAACAACGGGTCAGCACCCAGGTGGTATTGTCGTTGTACCTTTGGATATGGATGTGCATGATTTTACGCCAGTTCAATATCCGGCAAACAATCCAAATGCGACTTGGAAAACAACACATTTTGATTTCCACCAGATTCATGATAATATCTTAAAATTTGATATTTTAGGGCATGTCGATCCTACGGCTATGAAAATGTTAGAGCGAATTACGGGAGTCAATGTTCGTCAAATTCCAATGAATGATCAGGCAACTATGGCTATTTTTTCTACGACAGAATCACTAAAAATCGATACGACAAAATATAATGAAGTGACTGGAGCAGCTGGTATTCCTGAGTTTGGTACACCATTTGTTCGTGGTATTCTAGAACTTACAAAGCCGACAACATTTGCGGAATTAGTCACTATTTCTGGTTTGTCTCATGGTACGGATGTTTGGTTGGGAAATGCCAAAGATTTGATTGATAATGGAACTTGTAAGTTAAATGAAGTTATTGGTTGTCGTGACGATATCATGGTTGATTTAATGGGATATGGTGTTAAACCAAATTATCATTTACGATTATGGAAAGTGTCCGTAAGGGTAAAGGTTTAAAAGATGAATGGGTTACTGAAATGAAGGCGAACAATGTACCGGAATGGTTTATTGATTCTTGTACAAAAATCAAATACATGTTCCCTAAGGCTCATGCGGTTGCCTATGTTATGATGGCTGTGCGTATTGCATGGTTTAAGGTACATATGCCAGTACATTATTATTGTATGTATTTTAGTATTCGTTGTGATGCTTATGATGTGCAGACCATGATTCAGGGTGAGGCTGCCATTCGTCAAAGAATGGCGGATATCAAACATATGAAAGAGGATAAAACACAAAAACCAAGTGATAAAGAATTGGCTATTTATGATACGTTAGAACTTGCTTTGGAGATGGTTTTGCGTGGCTTTAGATTCTCGAATATTAGTATTAATCGTAGTGCAGCTACCGAATTTATTGTGGATCCAGATGATCCAAAAGCAATTATTCCACCTTTTACAAGTATTGATGGTTTGGGTTCAAACGTAGGCTTATCTGTTGTAAAGGCTAGAGAAGAAAAACCATTCCTTTCTAAGGAAGATGTATTAAAGCGTACACAACTTTCAAAAACTTTAGTTGAAAAGTTAGCTGAAATGAATGCTTTAGAGGGGTTGGATGAAGAAAATCAAATGACACTGTTTTAGGCAGTGTCTTTTTTAATGGTCATGTAAATTTTTATATTTATGTAATTATATGATAAAATATTTACATTGTTGGAGGAGAGTTATGAAAAAGAAAGGATATAATATAACAATTGGTATTTTTATTGGCTTGATTGCAGGTGTTATTGTTGGAATTATTATGCCGGAATGGGCAAATACCGCATTGAGCGTTGTTGCTTCCATATATATGTCGGCCTTAAAAATGATGATTTTCCCACTTGTATTTACAAGTTTAGTCATGGGAATTATTGGTATTGGGGATATTGCCAAAACAGGTAAAGTTGGTTTGCATGCCTTATTATGGTATACAGGTACAACAGCTTTGGCATCTGGTTTAGGATTGGTTTTACCTCGTTTATTACATTTGGGTAAGAATGCACATATTGTGGCAACTAAGACGCAAGTAGAAGCAGCTACATTTAATGGTTTGTTGGATACTTTACAGAATATTATTCCTTCAAATCCAGTAGAGGCTTTCGCAACGGGAAATATGCTTCAAGTATTAGCTTTTGCCGTGATTATTGGACTTGCTTGTTTGGCTATCAAGGAAAAAGCAGATCCATTTGTGAATTTGTGTGATTCCATTTATCAAATTTCTATTTTTATTATTAGTAAAATTATGTATGTGACTCCATTTGGAGTATTCGCATGTATTGCCACAGTTATGTATTCAAATGGTGTGGATACAATGCTTCAATTAGGGCAAGTATTATTGGCATTGTATATTACGTTCTATTTATATGCATTTATTGTTTATGGTGGTATGGTTAAATTCTTTGGAAAATATAGTCCAATTCAATTTTTTAAAGATATTGCACCAGCAGGATTGAATGCGTTTGGAACTTGTTCAAGTAGTGCTACGATTCCTATTTCATTAAAGTGTGCTTCAGAAAAGATTGGTATTCCTGAAGAAATCACATCTTTAACTTTACCTTTAGGTGCAACAATCAATATGGATGCTGTTTCGATTTTGATGTCATTTATGATTACATTCTTTGCGACAGCTTTAGGTATTGATTTAAGTATTGGAACAATGGTAACTGTCCTTGCTTGTAACGTATTGTTAAGTGTTGGTACTCCAGGCGTTCCAGGTGGTGCTATTGCTGCTTTTGCGGCATTGTGTCCAATTGCAGGAATTCCAACAAATCAAATCCTAGGTGTTTATATTTCAGTAAATACTTTGTGTGACATGGGAGCTACTTGTGTGAATGTCATTGGTGACTTGGCTTGTTCAACTGTATTAAAGCAGACCTTACATTTTAAAAAGAAAAAATAGGATGAAGACAAGTAAAACAATCAGTGAATTTAAAGAGTTTATTGCCAAAGGCAATGTGATGGATATGGCTGTGGGTGTCATTATTGGTGGTGCTTTTGGAAAAATTGTGACTTCCTTGGTAAATGATATATTGATGCCGATTGTGGGAATTTTAATTGGTAGACTTGATTTTACGGTTTAAAAATTCGAGTAGGCACAGCTACAATCACGTATGGTAATTTTATTCAAAATGTTGTGGATTTCTTGATTGTGACAGCATGCATCTTTACAATGTTGAATTTTTTGCTCATTTTAAAAAGACAACAAATAATCAACTTGATCAAAAAGAACCTAAAAAAGAAGATACTGTTGTCTTATTAGAAGAGATTCGTGATTTGTTAAAGAAGATAGATAAAGTAAATTAAATATGTAACCAACAAGAGTATACCGGTTTTTTTGTCGAGTACTCTTGTTTTTTTAGTACAAAGATAAAGGACAAGACCAATCAATATTGCGACAAAAGAATCAATAATAAAGTGAGGTTCAAAAGGTACGGGAGTAATAAGTGCACTTGATCCTACGACAAATAAGATATTAAAGATATTCGATCCAATGATGTTTCCAATCGCGATATCGGCATTGCCTTTTTTGGCTGCTGTTACAGAAGTGACAAGTTCTGGTAATGAAGTTCCTAAGGCAACGATTGTTAGGCCGATAAATCTTTGACTGACACCTAATGAAATGGCAATGTTTGTAGCTGCATCTACCGCAAAGTTACTTCCAATCATTAAACATACAAGTCCGAGTGGAATAAATAAAGGATTTGTTTGTTTGATTTCAGTTTCTTCCATTTGATTCTTAGACATTTTAAAAATGTAGTATAAGTAACCAAGAAAGAATAACCACATAATAATTCCATCTAAACGAGAAATTGTTGTGTTGATACCTAATAATATCAATACAAGTGTTACAAGTATCATAAATGGCATTTCATATTTGATTGTACTATTTTGAATATGTAATGGACGAATGAGTGCTGTAATGCCAAGAATAATTCCTACATTTAGAATGTTACTTCCAACAACATTTCCAATCGTAATGGCAGCATTGGATTTTAAAGCAGCAGTAATAGAAACAAAAGCTTCTGGTAGACTAGTTCCCATCGCAACGATAGTAAGTCCAATAATCAGTTGGGGTATACCAAAACGTGAGGCGATACTGCTAGCTCCATCGACAAACCAATCGGCTCCTTTAAGTAGTAGAATAAATCCTAATACTAATAAAATTATGTTCATATAGTTCCTCCTGGACCAGATAAAATAAAAAGACTCTGGTCTTATATACCAAAGTCTTGCCATTTCATCACAGTCCGGATTTAATATCGTATTGACGAAGCTGTAAACACATATATGTGCAGGCTACTCCCTTTATGGGCTTATTATACATATTTTGGTTAATAAATTCTATATTTAATTGTAAAAATATCTTAAAAAATGCAAGTTTTCTAGAAAAACCTCAATTTATTTCGTATTAGATATAGGGGGTGAGTAAATCACATGAATAAAACCAAAGACAAAATTATGAAGGAGTTTTTAGAAAACAATGCCTATTTTGTCGACTTCTTTAATGCGTACTTCTTTGATGGAGAAAAAGTTCTTAAACCAGAGAATTGTGAAGAACTTGATTCAGAAATGAATGATTCGCATATGGATCTAGAAAAACATGTGGATGTGATTCGTAAGTATAATGATGGAAATCTTTATAGTGCATTCATTATTGAGAATCAAAGTTATGTGGATGCTTCGATGGTTGTAAGAGCGGCTGCATATGAGTTTGTAGCGTATGAGCGAATGTTAAAGAAGTTAAAGAAGAATAAGGCTAAAGAAAAACTATCCATGGTGCATATTCTTGTATTTTATACAGGAGAAAGGCCTTGGAATGCAGCTAGACAGCTTTCCCAGCTTGTAGAGGTGGATGAAAGGCTTGAATCCTATTTCCATGACTACCAAATGAATCTGATTGAAATCACAGGAAATACTTCATATAATTTTAATGAAGAAGACGTGTATAATCTATTCTATATATGTCGAAGTATTTATGATCAATCTATTTATGAAGGAAAGAGTAATAGCTTTGGACTTGTGAAGAGCAGTGTATTAAAAGTCGTCAAGACATTAACGGATGTAGAATGGTTGGATTTAAAAGAATTAGAGGAAAAGGAGGAGATTGAAATGTGTGAGGCTGAAAAGAGATGGCTTGAAGTAAAGTCAAAAGAATGGGAAGCTGAAGGGATAAGAAAAGGAATCAAACAAGGCATTGAACAAGGAATTGAACAAGGAATTGAACAAGGAATTGAACAGGGTAGTGAGAAAAAAGAGCTTGAGATGTATCAAAAAATGATGGACAAGGGATTTGGAATTAAAGCTATCGCATCGATCTTCTCAGTAAGTGAAGAGTCGATTGAAAAGCTGTTGATGAAAGCTTAGGTAAAGCTGAAAAGAGATGGCTTCGAAAAAGAAGATACGTTCTTTTGTTCAATGTTTGTAACAATGGATAGGAGGAGATGAAAAATCTCTTCTTTTCTTTTTCGTCTGTGATATAATAAGGTGACTTTGAAAGGATTGAGAAAATGGTATTTCTTTTATTAGTATTAGGTATGGTCCTTTTAATGAAGGGTGCAGACTTGTTTGTGGATGGCAGTGCAAGTGTGGCTCGTAAATTAAAAGTGCCTTCAGTTATTATTGGCTTGACAATTGTTGCGCTAGGAACAAGCTTACCAGAAGCAAGTGTAAGTATTACGGCTGGTTTAATGGGCAGTAATGAAATTGCGATTTCAAATATTGTAGGTTCTAATATTTTCAACACGTTGGTTGTGGTTGGAACAAGTGCAGTCATTACTCCATTTTTAATGGATCAGGATATTTTGAATCGTGATTTAAAAATCAATATTTTAGTGAGTATTTTACTTTCTGTTTTTGTATTAAATGGAATGTTGAATCGCTTTGAAGGAATTATCTTCTTGGTGGGTTTAGTATTGTTTATTTTAAACTTGATTCGTAGTGCAAAAAAGAATCGTGTTGAGGATGAGAAAGTTGAAACTTTATCGGGAATCAAATGCCTGATTTATATCGTGATCGGTGTTGCGTGTATTATTTGGGGTGGAGATATCACTGTAGATAGTGCAAAACAGATTGCAGCTATGCTTGGTATGAGTGATACTTTGATTGGTTTAACTGTTGTTTCAATTGGAACTTCTTTACCTGAACTAGTAACAAGTGTTGTTGCGGCAAGAAAAGGGGAGAGTGGATTATCTTTAGGAAATGCGATTGGAAGTAACATTATGAATATCTTGTTTATTTTGGGTGCTTCAAGTACAATTCATCCGATTGCGGCCACTTCACAGAATATTTTTGATACTTTTGTCTTGATTGGTGTATCTCTTTTGATTTATGGTATTGCGAAAAAGGGAGATACGATGACAAGAAAAAAGGGGATCTTTATGATCCTCGTATATGTCATTTATATGATTTATATTATTGTACGCTAGGCGAGTCCTAGCTTTTTTTCTTTCCTTGGGAAAGAATAGCTCGAATGGAATCGAAAAGAATGGGCTTATATTCTTCAATAGGAAGGGGTTGACTATGAAGAATACTGTTGTAGCAAGTACTTCCTGTAAGTTCAACTATTAAGTAGAGGATGACTTCTGAATTTTCAAATTCATATCCATTTGCGGTTGCGATTTCGTTAAACTCTTTTATAAGGCTGAAACTATCATTATCAATAGCCGTATTTAATTGGGCATGGAACACGCCCCAAGATAGGTTCCGTTCAACGAATTTTAAAATCAATGGATTGTTTTCTAATCGAATCAATACTTGATTGATCAAAAAAATCACAGAGTCTTCAAAATTACGAATATCGTTTTTTTCTAATTGTTTGTGGGCTTCTTCAAAAAGACGATGTGCTTCTTTTTGAATTAGAATATCGCGAATTTGGTATTTATCTTTGAAATAAAGATAGAAAGTTCCTTTTGCGACGCCTGCACTCTTTACAATATCATTTACAGAGACATTCGTAATGTCTTCTTTTGTTGAATAGATTAAAGGCAGCCTGTAAGAGGTTGTTTTCTTTTATTTTCTTATTTTTCAATTATCTTACTTTTCATGCATATCACCATCCATATTATAATCAATAATTTAGAAAATACAAATAAAAACTGACCGATTGAACATATTAAAACAATTGTATATTGGGGATTTTAAAAAAATAAAACAAAATTATTGACTAGTGGTCAGTTTGGTACTATACTCTTCACGTAGTAAAGGAAAGGATAGAAAAAAAGGTGATTCGATATGGATAAGATGTCAAAATGGATAGTTAAATATCGTAATTTGATTTTGGCCGTAGCCATCATACTATTAATTCCAAGCGCAATTGGTTATTTCAATACAAATATTAATTACGATTTATTATCTTATTTACCTTCAACTTCAGAATCTATGAAAACACAAAAGATTCTTGGGGATGATTTTAACTTATCGAGTGTAGACTTCTTGGTTGTCAACAACAAATCAGATCAAGAGGCCGCAAAAATTAAGGAAGAGATCAATAAAATTGATGGAGTTGAAAAATGTATTTGGAGAGATGATGTATTAGATATTTCAGTTCCAAAACAGGCAATTCCAGAAAGTATTCAAGATATGCTTTATTCTGGCAACAGTACAATGATGATTGTTACATTTAAAGAGCCAACATCATCAATGCGTACAATGAATGCGATTAGTAAAATAAAAAATATACAAAGATGATTGTACTTAGGTGGTATTCAGCCATCAGTGAAGATACTAAAGATCAAACAGAACTTGATACACCAATTTATGCAGGCATTGCCGTTGTATTATGTATGGTCGTATTGTTCTTGGGATTAGAGAGTACAATTGCTCCAGTTGTATTCATGTTGGGAATGATTTTCCCAATCGTTTATAACTTTGGTACAAACGTATTCTTAGGTGAAATTAGTTATATCACAAAGGCTTTGGCTGTTGTATTACAGTTAGCTGTTACTTTGGATTATTCCATCTTCTTATTACATAGATATCAAGAAGAAAAACAAAAACTTCCAAATGAAGAAGCTATGGCAAAGGCTATCAAAGCTACGTTTACTTCAATTACTTCAAGTTCCATCACAACAATTGCTGGTTTCGTTGCCTTGTGTGTAATGCAGTTAACACTTGGTAGAGATATTGGTATTGTCATGGCAAAAGGTGTTGTTCTTGGTGTATTATCAACCATCTTTATTTTGCCAAGCTTGTTGATGTTCTTTGATAAGACGATTGAAAAGTACAAACATAAAACAATTTTGAATGAGTTACATAGAGTACCTCGTTTTGTGATTCATCACTATAAAAAGATTCTTGTTGCCTTCGTGTTGATTTTCATTCCATTTGGATATGGACAGTCACATACAAATATCTATTATGATTTGATTTCTGGTATGCCAGGTGATTTTGCGAGTATCATTGGTACAAATCAGTTAAAAGATAAATTTGATATGACAACAACACATTTCGTTTTAGTGGATGACAAATTAACGACAAACGAAATTCAGAATATGTGTTCTGAAATCAAAGATTTAAAAGGAATTCATAATGTATTGGCTTATGAAGAATTTGTAGGTCCAGGACTTGCATCTAACTTTACTCCAAGTGTAGTAAAGGATATTTTCCAAAATGGTGGAAAGAAATTAATTGTTGTGAACAGTGATTATAAAGCTGCAACCGACGAATTAAATACACAGTTAGATAAAATGGATACCATCATTCATAAATATGATAAGAAGGGTATGATTGGTGGAGAAGGAAGTATGACACGTGATTTGATCACAACAACAGATACAGACTTTGCGATGGTTAACGTATTATCCGTTATTATGATCTTTATCATTGTTGCCTTAACATTTAAATCATTTGCACTTCCAGTCATCTTAGTACTAACAATTGAATTTGCGATTACAATCAATATGGGTATTCCATTCTTTACAAAAACTACACTTCCATTTATCGCAAGTATGGTTATTGGAACTATTCAATTGGGTGCCACAGTAGATTATGCCATCTTAATGACAACGCGTTTTAAAGAAGAATTATCGCATGGTAAGAAGGTTAAGGAAGCGGCTTTAATTGCGATGGAAAAATCGAGTGTTTCCATTATGACAAGTGGATTCTCATTCTTTGCCGCATGTATCGGTGTAAGCTTTGTAGCTAAGATGGATTTAATTAAATCATTAGTCATTTTATTAGCACGTGGTGCATTAATTTCAGTCGTAAGTATTTTATTAGTATTACCTTCATTGTTGATTTTCTGCCACAAGTTTATTGAAAAAACGACAAAGAATTGGCCAGAATCAAACATGGAAGCGAAAGGAGAATAAATATGAATTTAAGTCATACAGTAAAAGTAGTTGGTAGTGTAGTGTTGAGTGCAGTTATGGCAGGAAGTATGATGCCTGTGACTGTATTTGCACAAAATAATGATGAAAATCCTACAGAAAAAACAGAAACTGTTTATTCTGTATTAAACTCAGATGGTTCCATCAGCGATACAATCGTATCGAGCTGGTTACATGATGAGGATGGAATTAATAATATTAAAGAAACTTTAAACTTAACAGATGTTAAGAATATTAAATCAAATGAAAAACCTTCAAAAGATGGAAATACATATACATGGAATGCGAAAGGAAATGATGTGTATTATGAAGGAACAGGAACAAAACAACTTCCTGTGTCTGTTAAGCTTCGTTATGAATTAGATGGTCAGGAAATGTCTGCAAAAGATATGGAAGGTAAGTCTGGTCATTTGAAATTAACTATTTCTTTCACAAATAACTATTCAGAAGTAAAAATATTAATGGAAAATCCATTGTGATTCACCCTAGTTATTTAGCTGGTGGTATGTTGAATATGAGTACTGGTAACTTTACAAATGTGAAGTGTGAATCAGGTAAGATCGTAAATGATGGAACAAATGAAATGTTGGCATTTGCGAATATTCCAGGCTTGAATGAAACATTAAAATCTGCAGGTTTAGACAAAGTAAATAATCAATTAGGAATTAGTGATGATGTAACAGTAGAAGCTGATGTCAATAATTTTGATTTAAGTCTATCATGGTTGGCATGACAAATGAAATTGATTTGGCAAGTGAATTAGGTGAAATTGGTTCTGTATCTGAATTAACAGATGGAATTGATCAATTAATGGAAGCGGATGATCAATTGATTGATGGATCTAAACAATTGTATGATGGAACAACACAATTAAAAGAACAAGCTGCTCCATTAACAGGTTCATCTGATCAAGTAAGACAATTGTCTGCAGGTGCCATCCAATTAAATGATGGTGTTAAAGCTTTACAAACAGGATTAACAGCTTATACAAATGGTGTTAGTGCTCTTGATGCAGGTGTTGATCAATTGTATGGTATTCCTCAAAACACACAGTTGATTCAACAAAAGATAGATACAAATTTAGTTGGAGGATTGGAGGATTTAACTGCAAATTTAAACGCTATTAAAATGGGTATAAACAAAAAAATGGAAACTCCAGATATGGAAAAATTAGGAAAACAACTAGATTCTGCTTTAGTGGTTATAAATGAATTAGATACAATTTTACAAAGAGACTTTGGTATAATTAATCAAATGGATACAACTTTAAAAAGTGTACAATCAACTATTGATAATTTGCCTACACTTCAGAAAAATTTAGAAGATGCTGAAACAGAAGTAATGCAAGCACAACAAAAGAATATGGAAGCTTATAATGCTAATGAGAAAACTATTGCTAAAGCCCAAGGCAATTTAGATGAAGCAAAAAGGCAATTAAAAGCAAGTATTCAGAGTAGTATTGATGCTTTGAATACTGCAAAATCTGCATTGGTAGCTAGTGCTGTAACAACTCAACAAGATGAAAATGGAAATACTGTGACTGTACAAGGAAATGTTGATACAAGTGCTATTGATAATCAAATTAAAGCATTAAATGCGCAAATGGCATCTATTGATAACATTGAAAATGTGGGAGACTTAACTTCATTTACAGATATGACTGGTTCTTTTGAAAAGTTAAATGCAACTTTAAAGGGTTTGAATGATTCAGTAAAAACAGTATCTGAAACTGTGTCAAAATCAAAAGATGCAATTGGACAATTACAAAAGGATGTAAATACTTCTAAAGAAGATCTTGTAAACTTACAAGCTGCTATGAAGCACCTTCATTTTGAATCTCTTTCATCTGCCAAAACAGACATTAATGGATATATGGATGGATTAATTGAAGGTTCAAATAAGTTAACAGCAGGAGCAAAGGCTTTAAACGAAAAACTTGAAACTTTGACCGAAGCTTCAAAAGCTGGAATTGATAAAGCAAAAGCTGGAACTACTCAATTAACATCAAACAATGCTACATTAAATGGTGGTGCTAGTGCATTATCACAAGCAACAGGAACACTTGCTGGACAAAGTGGAACATTTAATGAAATGGCTGATGGATTAGATACACTAGGTGAAGCATTTGAAACATTGAATTCAGGTGCTAAACAATTATACGAAGGTAATGAACAATTCAAGTCTGAAGGATTGGATCAATTAAAAGAAAAGGTTGATTTAGGTGTTGGAGAACTTGAAACATTACAAAGCGTAATGAATGAAATCAAAGCTATGAACAAAGAATATGCTTCATACTCTGGTGCTCCAGAAGGTGCTACAGTAACGAGTCGTTACGTATTCCGTACTAAGGAAGAAAGTTCTAAATAGTTTATAAAGGTATTCTTCGGAATGCCTTTTTAATTTGATATTATTCGTTTGGCGTGTTAAAATAAAAGGGAATTTATATGGGGGTATATAATCATGAAACATATTAATACAGTAGATACTCGTAACTTGTGTGAAAGCGCAAAAAATGGTGGATGTGGAGAATGCCAAACTTCTTGCCAATCAGCTTGTAAAACTAGCTGCGGAATCGCTAACCAAGCTTGCGAAAATAATAAAGAAAGTAAGTAATTAAGAAATGCCGAAGTGATTCGGCATTTTTAATGCCGCCTTTAAGGCAGCATTTTTTAAAATTTGAGGGAGGAAAAATACATGATTCATCAATATAAAATGTTTGATCAGAATATTGTATTGGATATTTGTTCAGGAAGCATTCATGTGGTAGATGAAATTGCTTATGATATGATTGCTGAATTTTTAGATAAAGATAAAAATACCTTGGTTTTAGAAATGAAGGATAAATATCCTAGTGTTGAAACATCTGAATTAGAAGAATGTTACGATCAAATCTTAGAATTAAAAGAACAAGGTCGTTTATTTAGTGAAGATACATATGAGCCAATGGCAGGTCAATTAAAAGCTAAGACAAGTGGCGTTATTAAAGCTTTATGTCTACATATCGCCCATACTTGTAACTTGAATTGTTCTTATTGTTTTGCAAGCCAAGGAAAATATCATGGAGACCGTGCACTAATGAGTTTTGAAACAGGTAAACGCGCTCTTGATTTTTTGGTGGAAAATTCAGGAACACGCAGAAACTTAGAAGTGGATTTCTTTGGTGGTGAACCACTAATGAACTTTGATGTGGTTAAACAATTAGTTGCCTATGCTCGTAGCATTGAAAAAGAAGCCGGAAAGAATTTCCGCTTTACATTAACGACAAATGGTATGTTGATTGATGATGACGTAATTGAATTTGCGAACAAAGAAATGAGCAATGTTGTATTAAGCTTAGATGGACGTAAAGAAGTGCATGACCGTTATCGTGTGGATTATTCTGGTAAGGGAAGTTTTGATACAATCGTTCCTAAATTCCAAAAGTTAGTAAAGGCTCGTGAAGGTAAAAATTACTATATGCGTGGTACTTTTACTCATGCCAATCCAGATTTCTTAAAAGATGTGCAACAAATGTTAGATTTAGGTTTTAGAGAATTAAGTATGGAACCTGTGGTTGCCAAGTCAGATGATCCTGCAGCACTAACAAAGGCAGATCGTGAAATTGTTATGAAACAATATGAAGATTTAGCGAAATTGATGTTGGAATATGATGAGAAGAAAGATCCATTTACTTTCTATCACTATATGATTGATTTAAAGAGCGGACCATGTATTTATAAACGTATTTCAGGATGTGGTTCAGGAACTGAATATATGGCCGTTACACCATGGGGAGATTTGTACCCTTGTCACCAGTTTGTAGGAGAAGAAGCCTTTAAATTAGGAGACATTTATACGGGTGTCACAAACAAAAAGATCCAGGATGAATTTGCATCATGTAATGTATATGCACGTAAAGAATGTGCAGATTGCTGGGCAAGACTTTATTGTTCTGGAGGATGTGCAGCCAATGCATATCATGCGACAGGATCTGTCAAAGGTGTATATAAAGAAGGTTGTGAATTATTCTGTAAACGATTAGAATGCGCACTTGCCGTAGCCATTATTCGTGATATGAAAGAAAATAGTCATGAAGACGCCGATTGTTAGTTTTCTAAAATCGTATCAAGAAAAATCACCTGTAAGAATGCATATGCCAGGCCATAAAGGTGCTGGCATTCTTGGTTTTGAAGGAATGGATCTTACAGAAATTTATGGAGCCGATGAGTTATTTGCGGCAGAGGGTATCATTAAGGAAAGTGAACAAAATGCTTCCTCTTTATTTGGCTGTCCAACCAATTATTCAACGCAAGGCTCTACTTTATGCATTCAAACTATGTGCACGATCTTATGCCAAGATGCCAAAAGTAAAGGCAAGAAGCCGAAGATTCTTGCAGGAAGAAATGCACATCGAAGCTTTATTCATGCTGCTGCACTTTTAGATTTTGACATTGCATGGCTATATGGAAATAGTGATTATTTATCTTGTACAATTAGTACAGAAACTTTGGAAAAGGAAATTCTTGAAAACAATCCAACGGCTGTATATCTGACAAATCCAGACTATTTAGGAAACCTTTTGGATATTAAATCTTTAGCTTCGATATGTAAAAAGCATGATGTATTACTTGCCATAGACAATGCCCATGGTGCATATCTTCGTTTTTTAGAACCATCTTTACATCCTATTGATTTGGGAGCTGATCTATGTTGTGATTCGGCTCATAAAACACTACCTGTACTTACAGGAGGAGCTTATCTTCACTTAAGTGATTCTTTGAATCAAGTATGGGCTAATGATGTAAAACATTTTATGGAATATTTTTCTTCTACAAGTCCATCCTATTTGATTATAGCATCTTTAGATGCGGCAAATGAAGTGTTGGATACTACGTTTAAAAAATCCTTGTCTGAATGTATTCAAAGAGTTGATGTATTAAAGAATTCTTTGATTCAACATGGATATACGATTTTATTTGGTGAACCTATGAAGATTACGATTTCAACGAAAGAATTTGGCTATACTGGAAATGAAATCGCAAATCTTTTAATGGAATGTGATATCTATCCTGAATTCTATGATTCAGACTATATTGTATTAATGCCATCTCCATATAATACGGAGGATGACTTAAAACGATTAGAGACATGTTTATGTAAAATTGAACGGAAATCTGTTGTATTCAATTCATTTCCTAAGCTAGAACGTGCAAGAAAAGTAATGAATGTACGCCAAGCTGTATTTGCGCCAAGCATGACATTGGATGCTTCTAAATCATTAGGACAAGTATGCTCCAGTGTTTCTGTATCTTGTCCTCCAGCGATTCTTCCAGTGATTCCAGGAGAAGTTATCAGCAAGAGTGCAGTAGAAGTCATGAAATATTATGGTATCGAGACTGTACGAGTTGTCAAAGAATGACAGCTCTTTTTCTTTTGTATATGTGAAACCGCTAACAATTGAAGTATAATAAAATAAGAAGTAAACATGCGAAAAGGAGGAGAATCATATGTTTGACAAGTTGTTTGAACCCATACAGATTCGTGGTATGGAATTAAGAAATCGTGTTGTCATGTCTGCGATGGGAACGCATGAAAGTGCGGAAAGTGAAGATGGAAAGAGTGTTACAGATAAGCTGATTGCGTATCATGTAGCGCGTGCAAAAGGTGGTAAACGGATTAAATACAGTGGAAGTTACAAGTGTTGATGCGGCCAGTGCACCTTTTGGATTCTTGTCGATTGCCGAAGATAAGTACATTCCGGGATTTAAAAAATTAAATGATGCCGTGCATGAAGCCGGAGGAAAAACTTGTTTACAATTATGGCAAGGAGGATTGGCAGTAGGGACAGGATCACAAGTCTTGACGACAGCAGCTTTTTCAAAAACTCTTTCAGGATCTCAGAAAAATCGTTAAACAATCGTTGTGTCTCTCCTTTTTTCCATCTCTTCCAGTTTGCGGCTGATATACAGGAACAGCCGGTACAGGATCAGTGTTGTCACAACGGTGAAGATCGTCTCCGGCAGGATAATATTGATAAAATAATAACCGAAATTCAATCTTCCCCGCACCAGAAAGCCGAATACATAAAGATAGAAATTATAAAATACTTCGTTCAGCGCCGAAAGCACCAGCGGCAGCGTAATATAGTCCTCATAATAGTATTTGTACAGATTCCGTTTACATAGCCCATCCAGATAAAGACAAGCGTATGGAACCCCAAAGGACCTCCGGATGACAGATCCATCAAAAGTCCTACGATCAGACCGTAGCCCATCCCCCATGCGCTTACCCCTGATAAATCCAAAGGAGAACACCAGGATTACCATGAGGTTTGGGATACCGCCAGGAACGGCAGCAGCGGAAAAAATCAACGTCTGCACGATAAATGCCAGAATCACCAGAACAAAGTTTACGATGATCCGTTTCATATTGCTATTCATTGATCTCCGGCCCCGCATCCTTTAAGTCTGTGATCACCAGGACCTCCTGAAGTCTGTCGAACCTCGCGGCAGGAATCAGGTATCCCGATTTTGTCAGGTTGTCATTGTAGTCTACCGTGATGTCCGTGGCATATCCCACTAGGATTCCCGGCAGGAACTTTCCGCTGATATTAGAGGTGACGATCATGTCGCCGTCCTTGATATCATCGTCCTTTTCCATGTAAGAAAGCTTTAAGCGGCCCTCTTTAAAGAGCTGCAGATCACCTGCCACGATGCAGGAGTCCCCGGACTGCTGTGCCATGGCACTCACACGGCTGGAATCATCAATGATGGAGCGGACCGTGGC
>ENA-OQKX01000052-OQKX01000052.1-human-gut-metagenome-genome-assembly--contig:-NODE-52-length-20707-cov-3.150194_pt1 | contig 20707 bp, 18 predicted proteins | sample MGYA00242654_ERZ504810 | MGnify/ENA primary metagenome ERZ504810 (study PRJEB26092, sample SAMD00036378) | human gut metagenome | host: Homo sapiens | study: EMG produced TPA metagenomics assembly of... | reverse complement strand
ATTGCGATTATTGGCATTCTTGCAAGCACGTCTGTCATGATGATCGGGCATCTGCACTATGCCAATACGCAGAAGGTGGTAAGGACGCTGGATTCTTCGCTGGATGCGCTTCAGGTCAGGACGATGAGCAAAGCCGGCAGTTCTTATCTGTATATTTACAAGCTGGACAATGGATATTATACGCGTGTCCTGTCCGATAATCTGGGCAGTTTTGACGATACAAAGCTGACATCTGACGGGACGAAGCTGTGTAATAATACAATTAAAATCCGTAAGGACAGCAGCACCGGGGAGGAACTGACAGAACCGGGTGCCGGTGGGACATTTATTAAGATTGCCTATAAGAAAACGGCATTTTATGACGATTGTACAAATGTGAATGCCATTTATATTGATGGTGTCCCGGCATACACAATCCGGCTGGTGAAAGATACCGGCAGGCATTTTACGGAGCAGTAACTTTTTAAAGGGGGTGGCAGTGTGCCGAACGATCATAGGGGAATTACGCTTGTGGAACTGATTATCGCGATTGCAATTTCAACGGTTATTTTAGGCGCTGCAACGCTTTTCCTTGGAATGGCGCACAAAAATTATAACCACGCGTCTGCGCAGATTGATCTGCAGTCGGAGTCACAGATTCTGATGGAGCAGATCGGCATGTGGGTGATGGAAGGAAACCGGGTGGAGGAACTTGACCCATCCGTGTCCGGTGTCCGTGGGATCGCCATTTACACGATTCCGAACACCCCATCGGTAACCAATCCGGCAGGTGCCGCAGCCCCGGAGGCTGCAAGCAAGCGGGTGATCTGGATCTCTGCAGGTGGAAAGAAATTATATACAAAGAAAATGGCTGTGGCAGATCCAAAAACCGATACAACGGTGATTTCTGCAGCTACGGATGAGGTGCAGGAAAATCTGATCGGCGAATATGTTACGGCATTTACCGGCACAGTAAATGCTTCCGCGGAAAAGGCATCCGTTTCGGTTTCTTTTGATATGCAATATCTGGAACAGAAGTATACGATACAAAATGAATTCAAGCTGAGAAATGTACTCAGGTAAGGAAGGGGCGTTCGTATTGAAGATGGTAAGATGGCATCGGCAGAAAAAAAATACGGAAACAGGAAAAAGAGAATTGCATCCGCAGTCTGTATGCTGGGGGTGCTTGTTGTCTGTCTTGGGGTTGTCGGGTACCGGAATAATTAAAGGCGGATGAGAAACTTCCGGTGATGACAAGAGGGGTCGTTGACCAGATAGAGCAGATTCCGGAGTCGAAGCGCAACATTTACGATGCGAATGCCGCAGCGGCAAAGCTTGGAACCAGGGAAAATCCGTTTCTGATTCTTGAAATTGTGCCTTATGAAGAATACGCAGAGTTTGGATACCAGATCAGTGGATGTGAACCGGTAAATGTCGAAGATATGCGTTATGGAAATGCTGATATTAATACGGTTAAAACAATAACCGGTGCAAAATGTGAAATGGAAACGGCTTATTTTTTCCCGGATGAGCCAGAAGGGGACATTTCAAAATATTCTGGAAATATGCGTGTCTGTGAGGATGGCATGAAAGATGCAGAATATACCGGATACTATGAGCGCGTCAAAGATGGGGAAGGAACGTTTGTCCAAAAAATTGTAAAAGGGGAAGACGGAAATGAAAGCTTATCGTTTGTCAGACAGGATCATGGAAATATTATCTGGCATACAGTAAATGATTTCGAAAAATCGGATTATAAAGATCAGACATTTGATGAAAAGACGGATCGTGAACTTACCAATGAGGGCGACCGGATTTATACAAAAGAAAAAGTACCGGTAGATAAATCAAAAGGATAATATCAATGTAACAGAGAATTACTATCTATATAAAAACAATGATTATTTTTTAAAGGACAGTATCGGCTGTAAAACACAGGAGGAAGCAGACAATTATTCGGTGATTATTAAAACGATTACACCGGAAGAGCTGAATGCACGGCCGGAATGGGCAGATTATGCGGATCTGTATGTGGTTTCCCCAAAGGTACATTCCGGGGGTGATAATATCAGAGAGATCTGGAAAAAACACAACAGGTACGGAAAGCATTCGTCTGTTTCTTCGTATACGAATGGATTTAATGGATCGAAAGATATCAGCTGGGATGTTGTTACGAAAATGTATAAGAAGATCAATCAGGAGGAAAACTATGCCCCGATTTTTATGGATTCCGGGGTGTATATAAATACAGAGGGATCTTTAAGTGGGGGAAAATCGGTTACGTTTCATATTCTGGACTGGAATATGAATCCAACCATTTATACTTATACCGATACGGGCTATAACAATAATATGTATAAACTGGCAGTCATGCTGTTTTCCATGGATTCTGAACTGTTTCAGCGGTTGTATCTGGATGGAGAAGATGCCTTGATTCAAAAGAAAGAAATTAATGGAGTTGAGACTGGTGTGTTTACTGCACAGACGGGCGATGCGCAGACATACTGGTCTATGTTTACATTTCTTCCGTCCGATGTGGATGGACGTGTGATCGGCGAGAACTGGTACCATTACTGGACGAAGCAGGATAAATGGGAGAAGTATATGACTGCCGGAAATATTTCTACCAATGAAAATCAGGGATATTTAAATGGCAGACTGTTTGTGTTTAAAGGGGATACAACTTCCACACAGGCATTTGGCACGGGGACGGTTCCGGCATCGGATCCGAATTCTAAGTTTACGGATTTTAAGGAATTTACGGGAAATGATCCCAAAGCGACACCGGCAGATGCAGTCCGTTATATTCTCGGATATAAAACATCAAAGGATCATGTGGATGGAGAACTGCGGATATTGGATATTGAGCCATGCTATGACCGAAAGAACGGATACTCTCTGAAAAAGAGTTATATCCAGCTTATGATTCCGAATTTTATCGGGGATATTAAGATTACCCATATGACTACGGCAGAGTTTATTGGTTCCACGGAGGATCTAAACAGCAAGTACAACATGATTTATCTTGGGCTGGATCAGGGCGCTTACAATCTGGTAGAAAAGGATGTAACCTATAAAGATGCAGATGGCAATGTGAAATGGATCAAAGAGAATCAGACGGTGTGGAATGATACTTCCATGAATGGGAAAATATATTTCCATACCGGAGATAAAATGACCAGTGCAGAGTATAGCAGGTCAGACGGCATAAGCCGTTCGGTCAAGTTCCTGTGGGCTGGAAGCGGAAATAATGTTATAGAGGATACGACACTCCGTTTCCCGGGAAATGACATTACAAAGATTAAGAAAGCGGAACTGGAGAACTTTTTACATGCCGGTTATCCGGTTGTTGCGGTTGATGATCTCTATTGCCTGTCCGATAAAATAGATGCCGGTTCAAACCTTGCAGATCTGGTCAGGGAGAGTAAGAAGGAAAAGAAAACCATTTACCAGACGTCAGATACCAATGGGCTGATTGCAAAGGTAAAAGAGGTCTGTCCGAAAATTACGTTTACAAAACTGCCAAATGAATATCAGGGAACGACTTCGTCTGGGGGGAAAAATGATACGTCTGTTTCCGTAGATGACAGTCAGGCAAATTATCTGGATGTGGACGGTTTTGGCAGATCAAAACTTGATTTTGGTTTTCAGGTGACGGATGTGCCATCCGCACAGTATCAGTGTAAAGTTTATATTGACCAGAATCAGGATGGTAAATTTGAAGAGGGGCTGGCAGATGTGGATGGCTCCGGGGATGCGGATGATTCGGATGATACAGGGGAAGTTTATTATGAGGGAGATGTTTTTACGGCAGGAGACGGGGAACAGAACATTACACCGGTAAAACTTTCCAAACTGTACTTTGGGCTGATTCAGTGGAAGATTGTTGTATACCGCAAGGATAATCCGGACATTCATTTTACACGTACCGGCTGCTCGGTTGCAAAAAACCAGACCGGACAGAAACGGGAGATTAAGGTGCTTCAGATTATGCCGGATACGGATACTAATAATAAGGGGTATCTGAATCTGGAAGAAAATACGCTGTTTACGAAATATTATAATGCATTGAATGATTATAAAATTTCCGTGGTAACGACTACGGTTTCTGATTTTCAGAAGAATTATTTCGGGGAGAAATTTGTGTATGATTATTCCAGGGATATTTCAGCCCAAAAAGGAAACGAAAATCCAGTTAAAATGTCGAAAAAACAAAAGGAACTGTATCATACATACAATATGTTTATTCTGGGATTTGGCGATACGTTCCATAAGGTGAATATGTCGAATAAAAACGGTGCGATTGATTTCCTGAAATATTTTATCGCCTCTGGAAAAAGTGTTTTGTTTACGCATGATTTTACTTCTATGCATAATGTGAACAGTGGGGATTTCGGATATTCTGCCAATACATATCTGCGTGATGTCATGGGAATGAACCGGTATAAAGCTGTGAGTGGGAAACTGACCGAGAGCGAACGAAAGGAACTGCTGGCTTATCAGGCGAAACATAAGTATGATACAATGACCCAGACAACCGTTGGCAGCAACGGTACACTTTCTACAACGGCACTTGGTAATACCCAGGGATTTACTTACTATGCCATGAAACGTCTGGGATGGGAAAAGAAAAATACGGATCAGATCATCCCATACCGGTATATGATCAGAAGTTATAAAAATGATGAATATATCTGTGGCGTGAATAACAATAACGTGAAATTGACAGGATTTAACAATAATAATGACCTGACAACGCGTGCAACGAAGACAAATACGGGACAGATTACGGAATATCCGTTTAAAATTGACGAAACACTTAAAATTGCATCAACGCATGGGCAGTGGTATCAGCTGGACATGGAAGATCCGGAAGTTACGGTCTGGTACTGTCTTTCGGATAATGAGAACGGAGATCCATGTGCATGGGCGGGTACGGCTTCAAACGGAGATGGAACCGGTGCCACCTATGGGGCTTCCCCGAATGATGCCGCCAATAATTACTATATTTACAGTAAGGGAAATGTTTTTTATTCCGGAGTAGGTCATTCTACGGTAGATGGAGATATGGAGGCAAAACTTTTCATTAATACGATGATTGCCGCATACCGTACCACATATGAGCCACCAATGGTCGAGATCCTGAATGAAGAGGCGGAGCTTTTAAAAGAGGAGTCCGGAAATGGAAGTGATCCGAATCTGGTGTATAAGATGAACTGGATGAAAGAATATGGAAATAACCTTGACGGCACTAAGGAAAAAATTCGCTTCAGCCCGGTCGAACTGAATACCGTCAGAACGAAGCTGACCTGTTCGATCCAATACAAAGATGGAACTTACGTAGATAAAATTTACAAAAAAGACGGAACGTTGATTGAGGGAAAAGCAACGAAGGAGAATCCTAAAAAATATGTGTTTGAAAACCTAAAAAATATGGGTGAGTATTACTTTATTTATGATACAACAGGGGAAAACAAAAAGAAGGAAGGGGATATTGTTTTTGAAATTTATAACAATAAGTCCAAAAATCCGGATGGAACACCAAGGGTGGGAAAAACTACTGTGAAAATGGAATCCCAGAATTTGTTTTTGCTTGATTAGTATGGGGATTTAAGAAAAGACACACAATGTGAGAGAGTATCGCATGGTGTGTCTTTTTTATGATGGTCATAGGTAGAATACATTTTGCAATTACATATATGCAGTATACGTAAAGTTTTCCTTGCCAGGAAGGTGGGGGATATGCTATGGTAAACATATCTTTTTTCAGTGGCAGTTTCTGCTAGAAAATCCCATTTGTTTTGTTGCATAAGTGAAAGATGTGGACCTTGATGTGCCTTTGACGGTCAGGTTTTGACAGTCAGGTTTTGACGGTCTGAGTTTGACGGCCAGGGTTTAACAGTCTGCAATTTTTATGCGTTGAAATAAAAGCAAAAACCACATATAATATAAGGAGAACATTTGGAAAAAGAACAAACGAAAAATCAACAGGAGAAGAATCAGAAAAAGTCCCAAAAGCTGCAGTGGCATCCGGCATTCTGTTCAGCCTTGTGTCTGGAACTGCTGGAGGATGCAGAAAATCTGGAATTTACCGATGAGTTCCAGCTTACGGAAAAACCTTTGCAGATTGACTGTACGGTTGTCAAAGTAAAGAAAAACTGCAGGATAAAAAATGAAATCGGGAAGATCTTTCGAAAGTATAATATTTTTGAATATAAATCCCCAAAGGATGAGCTGAACATTGATACTTTTTACAAGGCGGTTGCGTATGCGTGCCTGTATAAAGTATTGCCAAATCATGTGGATGAGATTCAGGCAGAGGAGATTACCATTACACTGATTCGAGACCGCAAGCCAGCGAAGCTTCTTCAGAAATTAAGTAGTGATGGGTATGAATGCAGGAAAGAAACAGCCGGAATCTATTATGTCAGTGGTGTGATGTTCCCGGTGCAGATCATTGCATCATCGGAACTGGATATGGATTTGCATGTACAGCTCAAGGCACTGACTGACAATTTGGATGAACCGCTGATGTGGAAGTATCTGCAGGAAGTTAGCGTTTTTACAGAGAGGGAAAAGAATCTTGCGGATGTTGTGCTTCAGGTTATTGTAAACAGTAACATGGAGAAAGTGCAAAAATGGAAAGGAAGTGAACAGACAATGTGTGAGGCATTACGTGTTTTGATGGCAGATGAATTGAATGAGGAGCGTATGGAAGGTCAGCGCGAAGGACAGATTCGTGCATATGCATCCCTGGTGCAGGATGGGATCATCACCGTGGAAACAGGTGCAGAAAAAGCGGGAATGTCTGTCGATGATTTCACAAAGGAAATGAAGCTGGCAGGTTATGTAATCCCTGCGGTATAAAATTAATTTTGTAAAGCCATGCAGTATTGGATTTTTCCATTGCATGGCTTTTTGTTTTTCCTATTGTTTTTCCAGCTCGGGATGTTTTTTCTTGCAGTGGTCATAAACATATGGTATAGTAATCATATCTTTTTTCAGTGGCAGTTTCTGCTAGAAAATCCCATTTGTTTTGTTGCATAAGTGAAAGATGTGGACCTTGATGTGCCTTTGACGGTCAGGTTTTGACAGTCAGGTTTTGACGGTCGGAGATTGACGGTCAGGGTTTAACAGTCTGCAATTTTTATGCGTTGAAATAAAAGCAAAAACCACATATAATATAAGGAGAACATTTGGAAAAAGAACAAACGAAAAATCAACAGGAGAAGAATCAACAGGAGAAGAATCAACAGGAGAATCAGAAAAAGTCCCAAAAGCTGCAGTGGCATCCGGCATTCTGTTCCGCCTTGCGTCTGGAACTGCTGGAGGATGCAGAAAATCTGGAATTTACCGATGAGTTCCAGCTTACGGAAAAACCTTTGCAGATTGACTGTACGGTTGTAAAAGTAAAGAGGGACTGCAAAATAAAAAATGAAATCGGGAAGATCTTCCGGAAACACAATATTTTTGAATATAAATCCCCGATGGATGAGCTGAACATTGATACTTTTTACAAGGCGGTTGCGTATGCGTGCCTGTATAAAGTATTGCCAAATCATGTGAATGAGATTCCGGCAGAGGAGATTACCATTACACTGATTCGTGATCGGAAGCCGGTGAAGCTGATGCAGGAACTGGAAAAATCCGGGTATGAATGTAAAAAAGAAACAGTAGGGATTTACTATGTCAGTGGAGTGATGTTTCCGGTGCAGATCATAGCGTCATCGGAACTGGATGTGGATATGCATGTACAGCTAAAAGCATTGACGAATCATCTGGAAGAATCGTTGATGCGTCAGTATTTATTGAGGGTGAGTGCATTTTCGGAAAGAGAGAAGAATCTTGCAGATGTTGTGCTCCAGGTTATTGTAAACAGTAACATGGAGAAAGTGCAAAAATGGAAAGGAAGTGAAAGGATCATGTGTGAGGCATTACGTGTTTTAATGGCGGATGAATTGAATGAGGAACGTGTGGAAGGTCGAATCGAAGGACAGCGAGAGGGAAAGATTCGTGCATATGCATCCCTGGTACAGGATGGAATCATTACAGTGGAAATTGGCGCAGAAAAAGCAGGAATGTCTGTCGATGATTTTACAAAAGAAATGAAGAAGGCCGGTTATATAATTCCAGCAGTATAAAATCAGAAAATGAAATGTGTGGTGCCCGTGGTTGCACCACACATTTCATTTTAATTTAAGAAAAGTTTTATATAATAGGAATTGTTCTGGAAATCAGTTCGTGATAGTATAAAAGCTATGCATATGAAAAGGAGTTAAATCATGGGAAAAATATTTAAAAACATGCTCCCATACTGGAAATGGATTCTGGTTATTGTGGCTTTTCTTGTGATGCAGGCATTTTGTGATCTGTCCCTGCCACAGTATACATCGGATATTATCGATGTCGGAATCATGAGCAGCGGAGTGGAGCATATTCTTCCGGAAGAAATGACACAGGAAGATTTTGTGTCAGCACAGCTTTTTATGACCAGCAGGGAAAAGAAAACATTTGCCGCCTGTTATAAGGAGCCGAAAAAAGATGGAAACTATGTGAGAAATTGTGAAGAGGATACGCTTGACGATATGGATGAGTCTCTGTTGGAGCCGATCGTCATGGTATATCAGATGTCCCAGATGAAGGAGTCCGATATTGACGAGAAGGCTCTCACGGGGAAAATGGGAACGGATGGGACGCAGGTAGATATGAAGCAGCTGATGCAGGCACTGGCAGTCGGCCAGGTACCGGATCAGCAGATTCTTGAGATGCGAAAGCAGGTGTCCGGACAGATTGATGCGATCGGATCTTCTACATTGAAATCCATGGGTGTGACCTATGCGATCTCCTGTGATAAAAATGCAGGTGTGGATGTAGATGCCATTCAGAAACATTACTTATGGACCACCGGAGCCAAGATGCTTGGTTTTGCGCTGCTGATGGTTATGGCGGCAGTGGTTGTCGGATATTGTGCTTCCCGTGTGGGAGCATCCATCGGACGGGATCTGCGTGATAAGACATTCCGCAATGTCGTACAGTACTCCAATGCAGAGATGGATCATTTTTCAACGGCATCCCTGATTACGAGAAGTACCAATGATGTACAGCAGATTCAGATGGTGACTGCAGTATTTCTGCGAATGATTCTTTATGCTCCGATCATTGGAATCGGTGGTGTGATTAAGGTTGCACAGACCCATGCAGGAATGGAATGGGCGATCGCGCTTGCGGTGCTTGTTATTCTTGGGTTTGTAATGCTTCTTACCTCCCTTGCCATGCCAAAGTTTAAGATTATGCAGAATCTCGTGGACCGGCTGAATCTGGTTTCGAGAGAGATTCTGACAGGATTAAATGTCATTCGTGCATTTGGACGGGAAAAACGGGAAGAAGAGCGGTTTGATGAGGCCAACCGCAATCTGACAAAGACGCAGTTGTTTACCAACCGTGTTATGACATTTATGATGCCGGGAATGATGATGATCATGTACTGCATTACGCTTCTGATTGTGTGGGTTGCCGCAAAGCGGATTGATGGCGGATATATGCAGGTTGGTTCCATGACGGCATTTATTACTTACACAATGATGATCGTTATGGCATTTCTGATGCTGACTATGATGTCTATCATGATGCCGAGAGCCGGTGTGGCTGCAGAGCGTATAGATGAGGTTGTACGCACAAAAAGTACGATTACAGATCCGAAAGAGCCGGCTGCCATGGAACAGTGTGAGGGTGTGATTGCCTTTCATCATGTAAATTTCCGGTATCCGGGAGCCACGGAAGATGTGCTTTCGGATATTGATTTTGTTGCAGAGCCGGGAAAGACGTACTGCAAGTTATCGGAAGTACCGGATGTGGTAAATCTACGCTGGTCAACCTGCTTCCGCGTTTTTATGATGTGACAGGCGGAGAGATCACGCTTGACGGAACGGATATCCGCAAGTATACATTGCAGGATCTGCGGGAACATATCGGATTTGTACCACAGAAGGGAATTCTTTTCTCTGGTACAATTGCAAGCAATCTGCGCTTCGGGGCAGAGGATGCGTCAGATGAGCAGATCCAGGAAGCAGCGGAGATTGCGCAGGCAACAGAGTTTATTGACAGCAAACAGGATGGGTATGAGAGTGCGATTGCACAGGGCGGAAGCAATGTTTCCGGCGGACAGAAGCAGCGGCTTGCCATTGCCAGAGCGATCGCAAAGAATCCAAAGATTTATGTGTTTGATGACAGTTTTTCCGCTCTGGATATGAAGACCGATGCGGCACTCCGCAGAGCGCTTGAGACAAAGACGGAACATACGACCGTGATCATTGTCGCACAGCGAATCAGTACGATTCTGCATGCGGACCAGATACTGGTACTCGACGATGGAAAGATTGTCGGAAAAGGCACGCATGAGGAATTACTGCACAATTGCGAAGTTTACGGGCAGATTGCCAGAAGTCAGCTGTCTGCCAAAGAACTGGGACTTTCCGAGGAGGTGAAATAAGATGGCAGAACAACGTACAAGAAGACCTCGCGGTCCGATGGGTGGTCCGGGCAGAGGAATGATGCCGGGAGAAAAGCCGAAAGATTTCAAAAACTCTATCGGAAAACTGGTTCGTTATCTCGGAAGATACTGGTATGCGATTGTTGCCGTTATGATTTTTGCAGCGGTGTCTACCGTCTTTTCCGTTGCCGGACCAAAGGTTATGGCACGTGCAACGAATGCATTGGTGGAAGGTCTCGGAAAAAAGATCGCGGGAACCGGATCTATTGATTTTACCTATATTGCCAAAGTGTTATTGTTTACACTTGGCCTGTATATCTGTTCTGCAGTATTCAGTTTTATACAGGGAATGATCATGACAGGAATCACGCAGAAAACCTGTTACCGCATGCGTAAGGAAATTTCAGAGAAAATCAACCGCATGCCAATGAAATATTTCGAGAGCCGCACGTACGGAGAGGTGCTATCCCGCATCACAAATGATGTGGATACACTTGGACAGAGTTTAAATCAGAGTGTGACGCAGATCATTACGAGTGTGGCAACACTGGTCGGAACACTTGTGATGATGATTTCAATTTCCGGAATTATGACATTGATTTCACTTGTGATTCTTCCGGTATCTGCCATCCTGATTTCGTTTATTATCAAACATTCGCAGAAATATTTCCGCCAGCAGCAGGAATATCTGGGACATATCAACGGACAGGTGGAAGAGGTCTATGGCGGACATCTGGTGGTGCAGGCATATAATAAGCAGGAGAGCACCATCAAAAAATTTGAAGATACCAATCAGATTCTGTTTCAATCGGCATGGAAGTCCCAGTTTTTATCCGGACTGATGCAGCCGATCATGCAGTTTGTCGGAAACCTCGGTTATGTCGGAGTGGCAATTTCCGGAGGACTTCTGGCAATCCGCGGAACCATCGGGGTTGGTGAAATTCAGGCATTTATTCAGTATGTCCGGAATTTTACTCAGCCGATCCAGCAGATTGCGCAGGTGGCAAATATGCTGCAGTCGATGTCTGCAGCCTCCGAGCGCGTATTTGAATTTCTGGACGAAGAGGAAGAAGAACTGACGGTTGAACATGCTGTGCATCTCGACCATGTGGATGGTTACGTGGATTTTTCCCATGTAAGTTTCGGATACAATCCGGGCCAGATCATTATCAGGGATTTTTCCGCTCATGTAACACCTGGACAGAAAATTGCAATTGTCGGACCAACGGGAGCAGGAAAAACCACAATGGTCAAACTGCTTATGCGTTTCTATGATGTGACAGGCGGAGCCATTCAGGTGGATGGGCATGATATCCGCGACTTTAACCGTCAGGAACTTCGGGATGCATTTGGTATGGTATTGCAGGATACCTGGCTGTTTAAGGGATCTATCATGGAAAACATCCGGTATGGCCGTTTAGATGCCACAGATGAGGAAGTGATTGAGGCGGCAAAAGCCGCACATGCCCACCATTTTATCCAGACACTTCCGGGTGGCTACCAGATGGAGTTAAACGAGGATGCAAGTAATGTTTCCCAGGGACAGAAACAGCTTCTTACAATTGCACGTGCTATCCTTGCGGATAACCCGATTCTGATTCTGGATGAGGCAACCTCTTCGGTAGATACCCGTACCGAAGTGCGGATTCAGAAGGCATTGGATAATCTGATGCGTGGACGGACCAGCTTTATCATTGCGCATCGACTCTCTACGATAAGAAATGCGGATCTGATTCTGGTGATGAAAGATGGCGATATCATAGAGCAGGGGACACACGAACAGCTTCTGGTACAAAAGGGATTTTATGCAGATTTGTATAATTCCCAGTTCGAAGAGAATGCATAAGACATTGAAATAAATTGGCAGTTGTGCTATAGTTTAACTGTATTTATCGACAAATTTTGACAAAATCGGACAGTGCTTTCTGGTATGCTTATTTTTGACTGAATTTGACATTCTAGGAGGCCTACATGGGAAAACTAAATGTCGCAATTGCAGATGATAACGAGGTTATGCGTGACTTATTGGAAGAAATGGTAACCAGTGATGATGAACTGCACCTGATCGGGATGGCGAAGGATGGAGAAGAAGCCTGCCATCTGATCAAGGAAAAAGAACCGGATGTTGTATTATTGGATATTATTATGCCGAAACTGGACGGTCTGGCAGTCCTTGACAGGATCAGGGCAGATCATACACTAAAGAACCGGCCAACATTTCTGATGATCAGTGGGATCAGCAATGAAAAGATTACCGAAGACGCGTTTGAGCGGGGAGCGGATTATTACATTATGAAGCCGTTTGACCGGAATATGTTTTGGACCGGATCAAGACACTCAAACCGTCGAAAAAACAAAGTACGAAAAGAAATTGGCAGACCGGTTGAGATGGAAAAGAAACCGGAAAAGTACTCGTTACAGACACTGGAAGAGGATGTCACAGAGATAATTCATGAGGTTGGTGTTCCGGCACATATCAAGGGATACCAGTATTTGCGGGAGGCAATCATCATGTCTGTGACGAATATGGACATGTTAAATTCTATTACGAAAATTTTATATCCGGGGATCGCAAAGAAATTTGATACGACACCAAGCCGTGTCGAGCGTGCCATCCGTCATGCAATTGAAGTAGCGTGGAGCCGTGGCAAGATGGATACGCTGGATGATCTGTTCGGATATACGATCAGCAATGGAAAAGGAAAACCGACCAACTCGGAATTTATCGCTCTTATTACGGACAAAATACGATTACAGATGAAGAGTAAGTAAAGGAGTGTTATGTATGAAGAAGATTCTGTTTGTTTCATCAGAGGCAGTTCCATACGTGAAAACCGGAGGTCTTGCCGATGTTGTTGGGTCACTTCCGAAATATTTTGACAAAAAGAGTATGATGTGCGGGTAGTTATTCCGAAATACGCCTGCATGGATCGCTCATTTCTTCCAAATTTAAAATTTTTGTGCCATTTTTATGTAAATCTGAACTGGCGCAGGCAGTATGTTGGAATTTTCGAGTCGGAATATCATGGAGTTCACTTTTATTTTGTGGACAATGAATTTTATTTTGCAGGAGAATCTCCATACAACAATATCTATGAAGATGTGGAAAAGTTTGCATATTTTTCCAGGGCAGTACTTGCTAGTCTGCCGTATATTGATTTTGCTCCGGACATTATCCATTGCAATGACTGGCAGACAGGACTTATTCCAGTGTTTCTGCATACGGTATTTGGAGATGATAATTTTTATGCGGGAATCAAAACCGTGTTTACGATTCATAACCTGCAGTTTCAGGGACGCTGGCGAATTCAGGAGATTATGGATATTACAGGACTCCCGGCACACATTTTCAATGCATATGAACTGGAATCTTATGGCGAAGCAAACTACTTAAAGGGTGGCGTGGTATATGCAGATTATATTACTACCGTCAGCCCGACGTATGCAAATGAGATTACGACCGTAGAAGGGGGAGAGGGCTTAAGTGGCCTGATGACTGCCCGAAAGGATCGCCTTCTTGGTATTTTAAACGGAATTGATTATGAAGAATATAATCCACAGACAGATCCTTATATTTCGGTAAATTATTCGAAAAAAGATGCAGTGAGTGGGAAAAAAGAAAACAAAGTTGCATTACAGAAAGAACTTGGGCTTCCAGTCAGGGAGGATGCTTTCCTGATCGGAATCGTATCGCGTATGACCAGCCAGAAAGGATTTGACCTGATTGGCTGCGTATTGGATGAACTTTTAACCGAAATGGATATACAGCTGGTGGTTCTTGGTTCCGGAGAGAGCCAGTATGAAAATATGTTCCACCATTATCAGAGTAAGTATCCGGACAAGGTAAGCGTACATATCGGATTTACCGAGGAGCGTTCGCACCATATATATGCGGCAAGTGATGTGCTGCTGATGCCTTCCATGTTTGAACCATGCGGGCTGGCACAGATGATTGCCATGCGTTACGGAACACTTCCGATCGTACGTGAAACCGGAGGACTCCGGGATACGGTAGAACCATACAATGAATATGAAAATACAGGATGTGGTTTTTCATTTGCGAATTTTAATGCACAGGAAATGGCAGATATTGTCCGGTATGCGTATCGTGTGGAGCATGAACAAAAGGCCGCATGGAAAGAACTGATCTATCGTGCGATGGATCGCAATTTTTTCCTGGAATGCTTCGGCACATGCATATGAGAAGCTATATGATAAACTGGTAGAAATGTAATAGATGTTCCCCGCAGAATTTTTTTCTGCGGGGATTTTGTGTCTGGAAATATAATCTATGAAGTGCAGACCGGCTGCGGCATGGTCAGCAGATGGCTGTGCCGGCAGTAATAGTAGGCATGGTCGGACAGAATTTCTTCATCCTGAAGCTGTGAGGCATTCACTTCTTTTACCATTGCGGTGTAATGGTCGAGATTCTGCCTGTCGTTTTCATCGGTGGCAAGAATCAGTACTTCGTGAATACTGCTTGGCAGAATGATCAGATCCTTTTCAAACAAATCGGACAGTTCTTTTAAGATGTCATCGTAGAGGAGAACGGTTGCACCGTTGGTCCGGTACGTATTGGTCAGAACATACAGTGGCGGGGCTGCTTCCGGGAGTGGAGTTTCCGCGACGAGCTGCATTTCTTTGAGAAGACTGCTCATCGGGGTAAGCTGTGGGGGAAGAAGCTGTGGCGTGTTTTTCTTCGCAAGCCGGTAAAGCGTTTCTTTGTCGGTTTTCCAAAGGTTTAAGTGATGATTGTGGATCAGAATATTTGCCTGGTTTTCGGCACTTGCATGGAGCAGACAGTAAAAGATTACGGCCAGATCCTGGTAGCGGAAAAACGGAACCTCTTTTAACAGTTCCTGATTTTTTTCAAAGCTTACAAGACGCATGACGATGTGCTCGCTGGCACGGGAAAAATCGGTAAAGTAGGACGTGTCAAAATTTTCTTCCGGGGCATGCGCCTGATAGGTATGAAGAATATCTTCACAGATTTCTTCAAGGCATACCCCTTCCAGATAGCGATGATAGTATGGCATCAGATAGATCGCAGGTGACACGTTTTTCTTCGGATGGAGAAGTACCAGACCATCGTAATGTGTTCCGTTATTTTTGGTAAAGGAACGAATGTCTAAAGTGACACCTGTCTCGATACGCAGAGAAAGCTGTGTACGGATCGTTGTTAAAAATTCCTGATAGTTCATATGTAATTGAAAACAAATGTATATATGGGAAATTTCGGAATGACCGTTTCCGAAGATGAAAAATCCACGGTGTTAACCAGACACCGTGGATTTACTTTAGCATGTTTTGACTGAAATTGCAATCATTTTTCTCGGTTTTTTAATAAGAGAGAAGTTCCTGCCACAGCTTTGTGTACTTGGCGGAATCATCATCACTTAATGCTTTATAGATTTCACATCTTTTTATCGTGTCACTGGAAGGATTGATAGCTTCGTTATTTTTTACGTCAGCGTCCTGATTTTCTACCACAGATGTAATCGGAGAGGCATACTGCACATATTCGAAATTCTTTTCTGCGATATCATCCTTGCACAGGAAATTTAAGAATTTTAAAGCGTTGGTCTGGTTAGTGCAGGACTTTGGAATGAACCAGGAATTCGATCCAGAGGTTGGATTCCTCTGTTGGAACTGAATAATCCAGATTGTCGTTCTCTGCCATGGCCAGTGCAGCCTCGCCGGAGTAGCACAGTGCGATGGAGGCTTCTTCTCCGATCATGGCATCGGCTGTCTCGTCTACATAGTAAGCATATACGATTTTATCATCTTTTTGCTTTTTTAATACGTCGAGGGCTTCCCGCAGATGATTTTCATCGGTATCGTTTAAGGAATACCCTTTGGAGATCAGTGCAGGGGCAAACGTATCACGGACGGAATTTTCCATGATGATTTCATCCTCATAGGTAGGATCCCACAGGCAGTCCCAGCTTGATACGGTTTTGGCATCAATGGTTGTTTTGTTGTAGAGAAGGCCAAGAGTCCCGTAAAAATATGGAACGGAATAGGTGTGATTCTTGTCATAGGAAGCAGACATATCAAGGATCGTTGGATCCAGATTTTTGTAGTTGTCCATGGCATCGTAATCTTCTTCGAGAACTTCGCCCTCGTTGATCAGACGCTCAACCATATATTCGGAAGAGCAGATTACATCATAGTTGATGGAACCGGCTTTGTATTTGGTATACATTTCTTCCGGACTTTCATATTCTTCGTATTTGACGGTGATACCGGTTTCTTTTTCAAACTGTTTGACTACGGACTCATCGATATATTTTCCGTAATTTAAAACGGTTAAGGTCTGTCCGCTTTTTTTCGCAGAGGAAGATCCCCCACAGGCAGTGAGTGCGCTGACTGCCAGAGCAGAAATTAAGAGGGCAGAGAAAATTCTTTTTTTCATAATAGGACTCCTTTCGGCTGGAATAAAATTCCAATGGATAATTTATTTGGCTGCAACACGCTTCTTCCCCGGATAAACATTTCCGGCAAGAAGAATGAGCAGAACGGCAAAGAACAGAATCGTGGAAAGTGCATACAATTCCGGTTTGATTCCTTTGCGAAGTTCTGTGTAGAGCATGGTGGAGAGGGTATTGACCCCGGCTCCTTTGGTAAAATAGGTGATGGAAAAATCATCCAGTGACATGGTGACTGCCATCATAAATCCGGAGAACACACCGGGACGGATTTCCGGCCAGGTGACTTTGTAAAATGCATACAGCGGCGTTGCTCCGAGATCAAGTGCCGCCTCATAGGTGCTGCGGTTTGTCTGTTTCATTTTCGGAAGCACATTTAAAATAACATAAGGAATACTAAAAGTAATGTGCGCCAGAAGAACCGTCACAAATCCGAGGTCGATAAATTTCACAAACAAAAGCATCATGGAGATACCGGTTACGATATCCGCATTCAGAAGCGGAATATTGGTCGCGCCGAGATAAATGGTCTGGTGCCGTTTTTTCATGGCGGCTATGCCGAGCGCGGCAAGTGTTCCGATCAGTGTGGAAATAATTGCGGACAGGAAAGTGACCTGCAAAGTTGTGACAAATGCAGTCATAATCTTTTCGTCCTGAAAACAGCCGGTATACCACCGGAGCGTGAAGCCACCCCATTTTACCTTGGAACGGGAATCGTTGAAAGACAAAGCAATCAACACAATAATCGGAAGGTAAAGGAAGGCAAAAATCAGGACCATATAGATCCGGGATGCACATTTTTTTAACATATGGATGTTCCCTCCCCTTCTTTATCAAATATATTTACAATAGTCATACTTGCAATCACAAAAATCATAAGAACAAAGGAAAGACCGCTTCCGGCATTCCACTGCATACCCTGCATAAAATCCTGTTCGATCACATTTCCGATTAAAAGAACATGACCACCGCCTAATACCTGCGAGATTGCAAACGAGGTAAGTGACGGGACAAATACCATGACGATTCCGCTGATGATTCCGGATACGGTAAGCGGAAGGATAATCTTTAAAAAGATGGTTACATTTCCGGCACCCAGATCACGGGCCGCCTCAATCCAGTCTTTACGGATTCGTGTCATGGAGTTGTAGATTGGCAGCAGCATAAATGGCAGGAAGTCGTATACCATGCCAAGGACAACTGCCGTTGGTGTATTTATGATATTGATGCGGGAAAGCCCGAAACCTGTGAGAATGGAGTTGATTACACCATTTTTGGAAAGCAGAAGTTTCCATGCCAGGATACGGAGCATAAAGTTCATCCACATCGGAAGCATAAAGATAAAAACAACCAGTCCCTGATTTTTGATTTTCCTATTATTTAAAATCATTGCCAGCGGATAGGAGAGAACCAGGCACACGATGGTGCATATAATTCCAAGTCTCAGGGAAAGTCCCATGGCTTTGCGGTTGGTTTCATCTGCTATCGCTGTGATATAGGATAACGTAAAACTGCCATCGCCGTTTGTAAATGCATAGTAAAGAATCATGATAAGCGGCAGGAGGATAAAACCGATGATCCATATGAGGTATGGACCGGCAAGAAATTGCTGTTTGAATTTACGCATCGATCTCCACCGCCTTTTCATCGGAAGATTCCGGCTTATGCATAATCTGGATATTGAACGGGATTACTTTGATGCCGACTTTGGTGCCGACCGGAACAAATCTGGTGGTGTGAACCAGCCATTCATAGCCGCCGGCCATGACATCAAGTTCATAGTGAACGCCTTTAAAAATCAGGGAGGTTACTTCGCCCTGCAGCGTTCCCTCCGAAGGATCGACAAGTTCTACATCTTCCGGACGGATGACAACGTCGACCGGCTTGTTATTGCCGAATCCTTTGTCGACACATGCCCAACGGGCACCGAGAATCTCTACAAGTTCGTCTTTTATCATGGTTCCGTCAATGATATTGCTGTGTCCGATAAAATCGGCAACAAATGCGTTTTCCGGTTCGTTGTAAATGTTTTCAGGAGTACCGATCTGCTGGATATATCCCTGATTCATGACAACAATGGTATCGGACATGGTCAGTGCTTCTTCCTGATCGTGGGTGACATATACAAAAGTAATTCCAAGTTCTTCTTTCAGACGGATGAGCTCATACTGCATGCTCTGGCGCAGTTTTAAATCAAGTGCACCAAGCGGTTCATCCAGAAGAAGGACTTTTGGCTCGTTTACAATCGCACGGGCGATGGCGATACGCTGCTGCTGACCACCGGAGAGAGAATCGACCGAACGGTTTTCAAATCCTTCCAGATTGACCAGTTTTAAGGCATATTTGATTTTTATCCTGAATATATGCTTTTGCTTTTCTTACTTATTTTAAGGCCGAATGCAATGTTTTCGCGATGGACATATGCGGGAAAAAGAGAATACTTCTGAAAAAACGGTATTCAGTTTCCGTTCATTGGCTGCAAGAGCTGTGATATCCTGTCCGTCAAACAGAATCTGTCCCTTGTCCGGGCTTTCAAAGCCTCCCAGCAGACGCAGGGTTGTAGTTTTTCCGCATCCGGACGGACCTAAAAGGGTCAGAAATTCATTCTCCCGGATATACAGATTTAAATCATCCAACACAAGATTGGAATCGTAGGATTTGGAAATTCCAATAAAATCAATTAAATGTTTACTCATACGTTTGTCCTCTTAAAAATTTGGTGGGGTAGTAACCCAGATGATGACGGCATCTTTCGAACCGGTGTTTTCCAGATAATGCTTTTTTCCTGCTTTAAAATAGAAAGATTCCCCGGCATGTACCGTCTGGTTTTGTCCGGCATAGTGGATACGGACGTTTCCTGTGATTACATAACCGAAATCCTCCCCCTCATGGGGCTGATAAACTTCTGACCGTCCACCGGCGTGTAAAGTCAGACGAACCGGTTCCATCTGGTTTTTCTGTGCATTGGGAACGACCCATTCAATACAGCAGTGTTTTTCTTCGTCGGTTTTTTCAAAATAATCTTCCTGTTTGAAAACAATCTGTTCCGGCTCTTCATCTGTAAAAAATTCTGCTGGTGTCGTACCAAGGCACTGGATGATATCCAGAAGAGTTCCGATGGACGGAGAGTTCTGGTTTCGTTCCAACTGTGAGATAAAGCCCTTGGTCAGCTCGGCACGGTCCGCCAGCTCCTGTTGCGTCAGTCCGTACTGGATGCGCAGTTCTTTCATGCGGTGTCCAATGTCCATGGCATGCCTCCCGTAAATTTATGAAACATGATTGTTAGTTGATTTTTTGTTTACTGATTATAAACTCAACAGTTTCTATTCTACAGAATCCATGTGAAAAGTCAATCTTTTTTTAATATAAATTTTATGAAAAAACAGTTGATTTTCTGAATCGGTTTTGGTATTATATACAAGTACGTTTTGCCAATATGGCTCAGTTGGTAGAGCAACGCATTCGTAATGCGTGGGTCAGGGGTTCGAGTCCCCTTATTGGCTTCGTTTCAGACACGTTTTGTATCGGGTATCCGATGGAAGACGTGTCTTTTTACTTAAAAAGTGCTTGTTTCTTAGGCATGAAATTGGTATAATGGGCGCAGACAAAGAAAATAAGAATAAAGGTTGAGGTAAAAAATGGACAAGAACAAAAGACGTTTCAGTACCGACATTACTGGCCTTTGCAGCAATTGTTGCAATTATGGTGATTGTAGGGGTGAGAGTCCTTAACGTTCCGGTAGTTCCGTATGTGTCTGCTTGTTATCATTGAGGTCAGTTATTGCAGTGATGCTGCATCGATGCGGAACTCT
>ENA-OQKX01000047-OQKX01000047.1-human-gut-metagenome-genome-assembly--contig:-NODE-47-length-21374-cov-2.438132_pt1 | contig 21374 bp, 20 predicted proteins | sample MGYA00242654_ERZ504810 | MGnify/ENA primary metagenome ERZ504810 (study PRJEB26092, sample SAMD00036378) | human gut metagenome | host: Homo sapiens | study: EMG produced TPA metagenomics assembly of... | reverse complement strand
CAGATGAAGTTATGGGAGAAGCAATTGGATTTAGGTTTATTTATAGTGGGAATTTTAGAATTCAAGCAGAAGTGGATACACATGATATAACACGAATTACGGTAGGAATTAATCCAGATGGATTTGATTGGGAACTGAAACCCGGAGAAAATTTTCAGACACCAGAAGCGGTGATGGTTTATTCAGATAACGGACTTAATGAGATGAGTCAGACTTTCCATAAGTTATATGCAAAACGTCTTGTACGGGGATATTGGCGTGATCGTAGTAGACCAATATTGAATAATAATTGGGAAGCAACGTATTTTGATTTTACAGAAGAACGTTTGGTGAAAATTGCAAAGAAAGCAAAGGAATGTGGTATTGAATTATTTGTGCTTGATGATGGATGGTTTGGAAATCGTAGAAGCGACCGTGCAGGATTAGGGGATTGGATAGCAAACAAAAAGTTGCTTCCAAATGGAATTGAAGGTTTGGCAGAGCGAATAGAAGAACTTGGCATGCAATTTGGTTTATGGATAGAACCGGAGATGATAAATAAGGATTCCAATCTGTATCGTCTACATCCAGATTGGATTTTACAAACCCCAGGAAGAACGGATTCACATGGACGTTATCAATATGTATTAGATTTTTCAAGAAGAGAGATTGTTGATTATATTTATACAATGATTGCGAAGATTCTTTCAGAAGCAAAAATTTCGTATATAAAATGGGATATGAATAGGAGCATTACAGAATGTTATAGTATTGCCTATCCTGCGGAACAACAAGGCGAAATTTTTCATCGTTATATACTGGGAGTGTATGACTTATATGAAAGACTAACATCGAAATTTTCCGAAAGTTCTATTTGAGTCCTGTGCAAGTGGCGGTGGACGTTTTGATCCTGGAATGCTTTATTATGCACCACAAGGATGGTACCAGTGATGATTCTGATGCGATTGAAAGGTTGAAAAATTCAATATGGAAACCTCGATGTGTTACTCCGATTAGTCAGTATAGGAAGTCATGTTTCTGTAATACCGAATCATCAAGTTTTTCGAAATACACCATTACATACAAGAGCAAATGTAGCTTATTTTGGTACATTTGGTTATGAGTTGGATTTGAATAAATTATCTGATTCTGAAATTGAAGAGGTAAAGGCACAAATCTTATTTATGAAAAAGTATCGTCAAATGCTACAATTTGGAACATTTTATAGATTGAAAAGTCCCTTTGAGGGAAATGAAACTATTTGGATGGTAGTTAATGAAGAAAAAACAACAGCACTAGTAGGATATTATCGTGTATTAAATGGCGTGAACATGCCATACAGCAGAATAAAATTGCAGGGACTTGATCCAGATAAACTTTATAAGAACATGTTAGCAAACATAGAGAACTATGGAGACGAGTTGATGAATTTAGGACTTATTACAACAGATGTGACAGCTGGTCAGGTTTCAGGAGATACAAAGCCATGTACGGATTTTGAGTCAAGAATCTATATATTGCAAGAAAAAAGTTAATTGCAGCAAACAAAGCAAGAATTATTAAAAATATAATTAATAATTACGAAGGTAATAATGGGCGATGCTGTTATTGTAAATAAGGTAGATAAGGATAATTGATAAAAATTCGCAAAATACATTGACAAACACATTTGAATGCTATATATTTGTACAACAGTAGTTGGAAAATATAGTTTTTCCATACAAAAGAATAAATTCCGTGAGGGAGTAGTTCGCGTGAAGACGTGATTTGTCAACAAACCCGGTTTTATAACCTGGCAAATCTTAAAGAATGAGACTCATGTATGCCTGTTCCGGTAATACTATACCGGCAGGTATACGTGGAGTCTCTTTTTATTTGTCTTTTTATGCGGCTGGAAAAAGGAGAAAATTATGGCATTCATAATTGAGTTACTACTGATTGGAGTTGGATTATCCATGGACGCATTTGCAGTTTCGGTCTGTAAGGGCCTTGCCATGCGCAAGGTAAACAAGAAACAGGCAGTTGTGATCGGATTATTTTTCGGAGGATTTCAGGCGCTAATGCCATTCGTCGGATGGGCGCTCGGAACACGGTTTGAAAGTTACATTACCAGTATTGACCATTGGATCGCATTCATCTTACTGGCATTCATCGGTGGCAAAATGGTGGTCGAAGGATACAGACTGGAAGAAGATGAAACAGTGAAGGAACTGGATCCACCTCTTGATCTAAAGGAAATGTTCCTGCTTGCAATCGCAACCAGTATAGATGCGCTTGCAGTTGGCATCACGTTTGCGTTTTTGAATTATCCGATTGTGGAATGTATCACGATCATTGGTCTGACAACCTTCGTGCTATCCATTGTCGGTGTTGTTGTCGGGAATATGTTCGGAAGCAGATACCAGAAAAAGGCAGAGATCGCCGGAGGTATTATCTTAATCCTTATCGGTGTGAAAATTCTGTTCGAGCATCTGGGAATTCTTGTATTATAACAGACACTTATAATAGATAATTGCGAAACTCTTAGAAGACGTGAATTAAATTACGGAAAGTTGACAAGAGCAAAAGAAAACACTGGGGAACCGCCGGTTCTTAGAAGGCAGGAACGACTGTTAGTCGTGACTGGCTTCTTAGTACCGTTGCGAGTGACACGTAGCGGAAGCGTGTTTTCGTTGATCTTGTTAACTTTTCGTAATATTCATAATGTAAAATTGAGTTTCGCAAATGTTGCATAAACTATAACAGGAGAAGATATGAGTCAGGAAAACCAGAATGTACAGGAAGAACCGCACAAGAGACGTGTGCGGTACAAGGGAAAGTATCCGAGAAATTATAAGGAAAAATACAAAGAACTGAACCCGGAGAAGTATCAGGATACAATCGAGAAAGTGATCCGGAAAGGCAGCACACCGGCGGGAATGCATATATCCGATTATGGTGAAGGAGATCATCGATTTTCTGCAGATCAAACCTGGGCAGACCGGGTTTGACGCAACATTAGGTTATGGCGGACACACAAAAGCGATGCTGGAATGCTTAAAAGGGCAGGGACATATGTATGCGACAGATGTTGATCCCATCGAGTCTGCAAAGCAAAAAAGCGTCTGGCGGATGCCGGGTTTGGGGAAGACATTCTGACTATCAGGCTGCAGAATTTCTGCACGATCGATGAGATCGCAAAAGAAGCCGGAGGATTTGATTTTGTGCTGGCTGATCTTGGAGTGTCGTCCATGCAGATTGATAACCCGGACCGCGGATTTTCATTTAAAGTGGACGGACCATTGGATCTCAGGCTGAATCCGGAAAAGGGAATCAGTGCAGCGGAACGTCTGGCACAGATCGACGAGGGCGAACTTGCAGGCATGCTCTGGGAAAATTCCGATGAACCATATGCAGAGGAACTGGCACATGCGATTGTGACTGAGCGGAAACATGGAAAGCCGATCGACACAACAACGAGGCTTCGTGAGGTGATCGAGGAGACCTTAAGTTTTCTTCCGGAGAAGGAGAAAAAGGATACGGTTAAGAAAACCTGTCAGAGAACATTTCAGGCACTCCGCATTGACGTGAACAACGAGTTTGAAGTGTTATACGAATTTATGGAAAAATTGCCGGGTGCCTTGAAACCGGGTGGAAGAGCAGCAATCTTAACATTTCACTCCGGGGAAGATAAACTTGTAAAAAAGGCGTTAAAACAGGGATACAAAGAAGGTATTTATTCTGAAATCGCAAATGATGTTGTGAGACCATCCGCGGAGGAATGTGCGCAGAACGGAAGAGCGAGATCTACGAAGATGCGCTGGGCAGTCCGGGCAGAGTAAAATCAGGTATCCGGGCAGGAGAAGGAATCTAGGAAGCTTATTGTTACTGGAACGGGGTATGAGAAACAGTAACGCCGGAAGGGGGAAACGGACATGAGAATATCACATATTGCAATGTATGTACAAGATCTGGAAGTGGTAAAGGAGTTTTACATCCGCTTTTTTGGGGCAAAAGCGGGAGAGTTATATCATAATCCAAAAACAGGACTGAAAAGCTATTTTCTGTCGTTTGATGAGGGAACAAGGCTGGAACTGATGAATCTGCCGGAAATGCAGGATCAGAAGAAAGTGTTGGTGCGGATGGGCTATATCCATATCGCAATTTCAGTGGGAAGCAGAGAGAAAGTGGATGCCATCACCGAAAAACTGTATGAGGCAGGTTACGAAGTTTTAAGTGGTCCGCGTATTACCGGGGATGGCTATTACGAGAGCACTGTGTTAGGACCGGAAGATAACCAGATCGAGATTACGGAGTAAAGACAAAATAGACAATTGCGAAACTTATAGAATCGCAATTGTCTATTTTTTTATGATTCCTTTTTTACGAGTACCATGGCAGAAATTGGTTCCACGGAAACAGAACCGGAAACGGTTGTCAGTGCTTCGGTTCCAGCATGATCAGCGTTGACACATACATCCCATGCACCATCTGGCAGTGTGACAGATGTCTCTGTACTGTTTGGATTGAAGATCACAAAAATGCCGTCGGACGTTTCCCCATTCACGCCGCCGTTGATCCGGAATGCAAGCACATTTTCGTCGAGACCGTCCACGGAAGTGATGTTTGCGTTGACATCGTCTGCATTGGTAAGGCGAAGCGCTGCATGGGCTTTGCGGAAGGCGATCAGTCCCTTGTAATAGTTATAAACATTCTGATAAGTCTCATCTTCTAACGTATCCCATTTGATACTGTTGACAGAATCCGGGGAATTGTAGCTGTTTTCCAAAAAACCGCCGGAGGCATCGATCTTGGTGCGGAGCATTTCTTCGCCTGCCTGCAGGAATGGAATGCCCTGTGCAGTCATGTAAATGGCGGCAGAGAGATTGTTCATGCGGATACGGTCCTCTTCTGAGACGCCTGGCGTTGATCTTGTGATGCGGTCTAACAGTGTCATATTATCGTGGCAGGAGGCGTAGTTAATGCTCTGAGCCGGTGTGGTACACCAGTCACCTGCCTGACCTAAAAAGCAGCCTTTGACGGTATCGGCAAGATCAGCGGCTCCCGAGACATAACCTTTCCTTGTGGTGTAAAAGACGTGACCTTTCAAAGCGTCGCGGAGCGTATCGCTGAAAAATGCAAATCCCGGAACATCGGTGGAATTCGGCTGCGTGGTCATTTTATAGCCGTCTTTGGTCACAGCGGTATCCATGGTCCATCCCTCTCCATAGAAAATGACATCCGGGTGGGTTTTGTGAACTTCTGTGACGACCTCGTTGATCGTTTCGGTGTCGATCAGTCCGACAAGGTCAAAACGGAAACCGTCGATGTGGTATTCATCTGCCCAGTATTTGACAGAGTCTACAATATACTTTCTCACCATGGAGCGCTCGGAGGCAGTGTCATTTCCACAGTCGGAGCCGTTGGAGTATGTTCCATCCTCGTTTACCCGGGAAAAATAGCCCGGTACGATCTGATTTACACAGAAATCTGACGCATTGTATACATGATTGTAAACAACATCCATGATCACGCTGATCTGGTTGTCATGAAGTGCTTTTACCATCTGTTTTCATCTCGGCAACACGGACAACACCGTTGTAAGGATCGGTGGAATAGGAGCCTTCCGGGACATTATAATTTTCCGGGTCATAGCCCCAGTTGAACTGCGGTTTGTCTGACTGTGTCTCGTCGACAGAGGCGTAATCATAAACCGGGAGCAGGTGCAGATGGGTGATCCCAAGATCCTTCATGTGGTCTAAGCCGGTTGGAATGCCGGAGGCAGTTTTTGTTTCTGTTTCGGTAAGACCTAAGAATTTTCCGGTGTATAAGTGGCACCTAAGTCACTGCCGGAGTAAGTAAATTCTTTTTCAAATTTTTCTGTAGAATAAATATTTGGCATAATAATTGGATACTCATTCCCTTCCAATAAAATCATATAACGTTTGGTTTCGATTGGCATATTTTTATAACATGAACTGGTTTTGGTGAAAGTGTAACATAATTAAAAAAATAAATATATTTTAGCTATAATTAAAAAAATACGAAAAAAAACGAAAAAATTAGCGGAAAATCATCGGCAAAGATACTTTTGTGTTATAATTATAAGGATTTTTTGAAGGGAGCCAAATACCATGGCAAAAGAACATTCAGTATATGAATTAAATCGTATTCAACAATACATTATGCAGATGCGGCCGGTTTTGAAGAAGGAGGCGCTGTTTTCGGATGGAACAAAAGATTACCGCGATCCGACGGAACCGGAGGCAGGAGAAAAGGTGACGATCCGTTTCCGCACCGGAAGGAATAACGTGGATATCGTCTGGCTTTGCACAGATTGTGAACATTATAAAATGAAAAAAACAGAAAGTGATCGTGAATTTGACTATTATGCGGTTGAGATGACAATGGGAGAGGAGCCGTTTTACTATTATTTCGAGGTGGCTTCCGGTCTGCTGCATGTCTTTTTTGACCGTTATGGTGTGAGCAAGGAGCGGCGGGATGCTTACCGGTTCTGCATCATTCCGGGATTTTCCACACCGGAGTGGTCAAAGGGAGCCGTCATGTACCAGATCCTTGTGGATCGTTTCTACAATGGTGATCCGGCTAACGATGTATTGACGGATGAGTACTATTATATCCAGACACCGAGTAAAAAAATGGAGGACTGGAATCAGTGTCCGTCCGATTTTTCTGTTGGAGAGTTTTACGGCGGAGATTTGGAGGGCGTGAGACAGAAGTTAAATTACTTACAGAATCTTGGCGTGGAAGTCATATACTTTAACCCGCTTTTTGTGTCACCATCCAATCACAAATATGATATTCAGGACTATGACCATATCGATCCGCATTATGGAAAAATTGTGGTCGATGAGGGGGAACTTTTACAATCCGGGACAACGGATAACAGCAAGGCGACACGTTATGTAAACCGTGTGACAAATTTAAAAAATTTAGAGGCAAGTAATGCTTTTTTCGCGGAGCTGGTCAGAGAGATACACGCCAGAGGAATGAAAGTTATTTTAGACGGTGTGTTTAACCACTGCGGTTCGTTTAATAAATGGTTAGACCGGGAAAAAATCTATCACGCAAACGGAGGTTACGAGGACGGTGCATTTTTGTCGAAAGAGAGCCCTTACCGCAGTTTCTTCGGTTTCCGGGATGAAAACGGCTGGCCGGATAACACCTCTTATGAGGGGTGGTGGGATTATGACACGCTGCCAAAATTAAATTATGAAGGCTCGGAAGAGTTGTACGATTACATTCTTGGCATCGCGGCAAAATGGGTGTCAGCACCATATTATGTAGATGGCTGGCGTCTGGATGTTGCGGCGGATTTAGGTCATTCTTCAGAGTTCAATCATAAATTTTGGAGAGATTTTCGAAAAGCAGTTAAGACAGCCAACCCGGAAGCGCTTATTCTGGCGGAGCATTATGGCGACCCGAAAGACTGGTTAGAAAAAGGTGACCAGTGGGATACAGTCATGAATTACGATGCCTTTATGGAACCTTTGACATGGTTTCTGACAGGAATGGAAAAACACAGTGACGAGTATATCCCGGAGAAAAAGGGAAAGGCGGATGATTTTGACGGAGCTATGCGCCACTCTATGGCAAGTTTCCAAACATCCCAGTTACAGTGTGCGATGAATGAATTATCCAACCACGATCATTCGAGATTCCTGACAAGAACCAATGGAACAGCAGGACGTGTGGGAACCCATGGATCGGAAGCCGCAGAGTATGGCGTCAACTTTGGGATTTTCCGGGAAGCAGTTGTTGTTCAGATGACATGGCCGGGCGCACCGACGGTTTATTATGGGGATGAGGCAGGCGTGTGTGGATTCACCGATCCTGATAACCGCCGAACCTATCCATGGGGAAAAGAAGATGTGGTGCTTGTGGATTTTCACCGGGATATGATCCGCATTCATAAGGAAAATGAAGCCTTACGCACCGGTTCCTTAAAGCTTTTGCAAGGAGAAAAGGACATATTGTGTTACGGCAGGTTTAACCGGACACAGCAATTTGTTGTGATCCTGAATAATAGCGATGAGAAGAAGGAGATCACAAAGGAAGTATGGAGTATCGGTATTCCAAAAAATTGTAAGATGGAGCGTCTGATCATCACCACGGAGGCTGGCTATTCGCTCATGCCGAAAGAATATGAAGTGGAAGATGGAAGGATCACCGTCACGCTGCTGCCACATTCGGCTGCGGTGCTGAAATATAAAGTGTAAAAAATATAAAATCTTATCTTGCACAATGAAAAATGATATGTTATAATCAATCCTTGTCAGGACATTTGTGCTGACAAGAATGGGCAGATTCCCGAGTGGCCAAAGGGGACAGACTGTAAATCTGCTGCAACTTGCTTCGGTGGTTCGAATCCACCTCTGCCCATTATCATATATGCCGGCGTGGCGGAACTGGCAGACGCGCAGGACTTAAAATCCTGTTGTAGCGATACAGTACCGGTTCGATTCCGGTCGCCGGCATTAAGAGGTCTCAAGTGTTGAAGTTCGTTCAGCATCTGGGGCTTTTTATTTTTGCGTTGAGATAAGAAAAATCCGCCAGCCCACAGATCCTGTGGACGGCGGATTTTTTTCTGTGATCTTATTTTTTTTTGACCGGAGCCTGATATCTTGCGGTTGATTCACGCTCGATCAGTGCTGCGCGGAGCTGTGTGCGGCAGATTGGAATGTGATGTACCAGGGAGTTTAAAATGACATAAGCACATTTTCCAAGTTCACTGCGTTCCTGCCGGATAGTGGTAAGCGGTGGTTCTAACATGGAGGAGATCGGAATGTCATCGAATCCGACCACGCTGATATCTTCCGGCACGCGGAAACCGCGGAGCTTGCATTCCGTGATAACACCGGATGCGATCAGGTCATTGCCGCAGATGATCGCAGTAGCACCCGCACCCAAAAAAGTAGGAACGTGATACTTTGCACTGTCTGCCACATAATAGCCGTAAGCGGTCAGGTCTTCATTGATCTCAAGACCATGTGCTTTCATGCTGTTATAGTAGGCTTCCTGACGCTGCTCGGATACCATGGAGTGCAGGGAACCATTTAAAAAGGCAATTTTTTTGTGACCGAGTGTGTAGAGATGGTCAACTGCCGCATCGATTCCCTCATAGTTGTCCGTTCCAATGTAAGCAACATTCGGATTCTTCTTAATATAATTGTCGAAGAGAACAGTCGGCATGGTGGTTTGTTCTAACTGTTTCATCCATTCGTCGTGAAGGGCGAAGCCGACGAGAAAGGCTCCACAGAAACCATTCTTTAACATATAGGTGTCATATTTTTCTGCGAGCTGGAATGCCGGTGTGACCGGAATGACTGTCACATCCCAGTTGTGGCGGAACGCATTCTGTTTGAATCCCAGGACAATTTCATAACCAAACTGTGTGGCAGCTTCATAGTCCATATTTTCAATGAAAATCGCAAGCTTGCGGTTTTCTACTTTTTTTGATCGTTTGGTCGCATATCCCATTTCCACTGCGGTATCTAAGACCATCTGTCTTAATTCATCACTGATATCGCTTGCTCCGTTCAAACCTTTGGAGACAGTGCTGACGGATACACCCAGACGATTTGCTATATCTTTGATCGTAGCCAAGTCTTTATCCTCTTTGTTATAATTATTCGATACTTTCCCTTATTATATAGAATCGAATTTCCGTTTTCAAGCAGTCTGCTCAGAGATTTCAAAAAAGTTTCGAAACAAAACGAGAAAAACTTGTCATTTTACACAAAAAAACAAATATAAAAACGTGAAAAATAGCAAAATCGATATTAATATTTGCAAATTCGTTGACAAAAACGTTTCAATAAACTAAAATTACCTCAGATACGAAAATTCACGAAACAATTCGTATAGGTTTTGAATGCGGGATCATTCCAACAGAACGGGAGGAAATGAATTGGGATCAAAAGAATTGACCAGGGGAGCAGGAGTCCTGCTGGCAATCACAAGCTTACCATCTTCATATGGAATAGGAACATTAGGGGAAGCTGCATTCCAATTTGTTGATTTACTTGTCGATCTCAAGCAGAGGTACTGGCAGGTGCTTCCGATCGGTCCTACCAGTTTTGGAAACAGTCCGTATCAGTCCTACTCCGCATTTGCCGGAAACCCATATCTCATTGATCTGGATGATCTGGTGAAGGATGGATTGTTACAGGAGACGGAGATCCGCAGTTTTAACTGGGGAACGGATGATGCAGATATTGATTATGCAACCATCTATGAGAACCGTTACAAGATTTTGCGAATGGCTTTTTCGAGATTTTCTGCGAAGAGTGAAGACTTCCTTGCTTTTACAGAAAAAAGCGACAGATGGCTGTCTGATTATTCTCTTTATACCGCATTGAAACGGCATTTTGGAGATATAGAATGGCAGAGCTGGGACGTGCCGCTCAGGGACAGAGATCAGGAGGCAGTGAAAGAGTATCAGGAAATATTACATAATGACATCATGTTTTGCAAATTTTGCCAGTACGAGTTTTTTAAGCAGTGGATGCAGCTGAAGCAGTACGCAAATAGCCGTGGAGTCCAGATCATCGGTGATATGCCATTGTATGTGGCGTCAGACAGCGTGGATGTATGGGCGCACCGTGAGATGTTTTTACTTGAACCGGATGGAAGACCGAATGTGGTCGCAGGGGCAGCACCCGATGCATTTTCCGAGAGCGGTCAGGTATGGGGCAGTCCGGTATATGACTGGAACGTCATGGAAGAGGATGGCTTTGCATGGTGGAAGGCAAGAATGCTTGAGAACATGGAATTATTTGATGTGATCCGGTTAGACCATTTTTCCGGTCTGGTGCGTTATTACACCGTTTCTGCAGATGCAGAAGACGGAAGAAATGGCAAGTGGAGCAAAGGACCGGGCAGGAAACTGACAGATGCCATGACAGAGGTTCTGGGTGATATGCGGGTGATCGTGGAAGACATCGGACCAAAGGGCGGGCTTCCGGGAGTGAAAAAGTTAAAGACAAAAACCGGATGGCCGGGCATTAAGATTTTAATGTTTGCCTTTGATGATGACACCGCGAATGAGCATCTTCCACATAACTATCAGGACACGAACATGGTCGTATATGCAGGAACTCACGACAACGAAACGATCGTTGGTTATTTCCGGGATAAGTCAGATTACGAGCTGGCATATCTGTATGAGTATCTGAACATTCATTATAAAGAAGAAATACCGGATGCACTGATCCGGGCAGCCTACGCAAGTATCGCAGATGTGGCCATTATCCAGATGCAGGATCTGATGAAGCTTGGAAATGAAGCCAGAATGAACGCACCTTCCACGGTGGACGCAACTGGCGCTGGCGTATCGGAAAAGATACTTTGAGCGAAGAACGGAGAGCATGGATACGGACTCTGGCAACCGTATATCGCAGATAACAAATACGCTATAAGATGCATAAGCATTTTATATAGAAGTCTTATTACTAAAAAACGGAGAGGAATCAAATGAAAAAAGAAAGCAATCTCATTATTACTTGTTGCAGCTATGACAGCTACAATGACAGCAGGCTGCGGCGACAAACAGGAAGCAGCAGACAACACAACTGACAGGAAACCGATGCGGCACCTTCTACAGAAGCAGCAGCATCTGATGATGCAGCAACAGAACGAGAACGAGGAAGCATGGAGCGGTACATTGACTGTATGGAGCCCACAGGAAGATCAGGATACAGGCTGGTTACAGAAAGAATGTGACGCATTCAATGCGGCTCATCCAAACTGGGATGTCACATTTGAGTATGGTGTATGTAGCAGAGGGTGATGCAAAAGCTAACTGTCACAACAGACGTTGAGGGATCTGCAGATGTCTATATGCTGGCAAACGATAACATCCCTGATTTAGTAGCAGCAAACGCACTTGCTGAGCTCGGCGGATCTTATCTTGATTATGTAACAAGCACAAACTCCGATTCCATTACAGCATCTGTTACATACAATGATGCAGTAGTAGCATTCCCATTTACATCTAATACATGGTTCATGTACTATGATAAGAGTGTATTCTCTGATGAGGATATTAAGAGCTTTGACACAATGTTGGAGAAAGGAAAAGTTGCCTTCCCATTATCTGATTCCTGGTACATTCAGGCATTCTATGTTGGAAATGGCTGTTCATTATTCGGAGATGGTACAGACGCAGCAGCAGGTATCGACTTCGATGGAGAAAAGGCAGCAGCTGTTACAGATTACTTAGTTGATGTAGTTGCAAATCCTAACTTTATCAATGATGCAGACGGAGCTGGTCTTGCAGGTTTACGTGACGGAAGCGTAAACGCTGTATTCTCCGGTACATGGAATGCAGAAGCTGTAAAAGAAGCACTTGGTGACAACATGGGTGTTGCAGCACTTCCATCATTTAACTTAAACGGAACAGACTGCCAGATGAAATCTTTCATCGGATCTAAAGCAATCGGTGTAAACCCAAATGCTGAGAACATGCAGGTTGCTATGGCACTGGCAGCTTACCTTGCAGGTGAGGACGCTCAGAAAGATCACTACGATATGAGAAACATCCTTCCTACAAACACAAACGTTGCAGTTGATGATGAGATCGCAGCAGCAGTTGCAGACGTAATGATCAACACATCTATCATGCAGCCATTAGTACCTGAGATGGGTAACTACTGGTCACCAGCTGAGAATATGGGTAAAGCACTTGTCGCTGGCGAGGTCACACATGATAACGCTGCAGAAAAGACAGCAGATATGAACACAGCAATGAACACAGACGCAGCACAGTAAAAAGGATACAGAAGATTCTTACATGCAAAATACAAACCTCGGGGCGCATGAGCGCTCTGAGGATTGTTTGATACTAAGGAATCCATTTTTATTTTAAGGAGGCCCATAACGTGATACAGGCTGGAAAAAGAAAAAAGAGTTTGCGGATCCATATACCGTGACCGGTGCGGTTACAAAAGGAAATATCATTACAAAGCTTTCCCTGCTTATTATGGGCTTGGGTAATATCGCACACAGACAGATCGCAAAGGGACTGATGTTTCTGGTTGTTGAGATTGGATATATATGGTTTATGATCCAATCCGGAATTTATAATTTATCCATGTTTCCATCATTGGGATGGAGAGAGCAGGAAAAAGTCTGGAATGAAAAGAAAAGTATCTATGAGTACACTGCCGGTGATCAGTCATCCCTGATCCTGTTGTATGGAGTTGCAACGATTTATATTACATTGATGTTTATCGTTGTGTGGAGAGAGGCAGTAAAAAGCTCTTATAAATCAGAAGTGCTTGCAAAATCAGGAAAGCACCTGAACACCTTTAAAGAAGACTTCAAGAGTTTGTTTGATCAAAATTTACATAAATTATTACTTGCAGCGCCGATCATGGGAGTATTGATCTTTACGATCCTTCCACTGATCTATAATATTTCCATGGCATTTACCAATTACAGCAAGGTAAATGATCATCTGGTATTATTTGACTGGGTTGGGCTTGCAAACTTTGCAAAAATCTTAAATTTGAACGACAGTATCGGTAAGCAGTTCTATTCCGTACTGACATGGACGATCACCTGGGCGATTTTTGCAACAGCATTAAACTATATTTTCGGTATGATCCTTGCAATCGTGATCAACCGTAAAGAGACACATTTTAAGGGCTTCTGGAGATTCTGCTTTGTATTATCCATCGCAGTACCTCAGTTTGTTTCCCTGCTGATCATGAGAAGTATGTTACAGCCAACCGGTATCGTGAACACTTTATTATTAAAATATGGTCTGATCGATACGGCACTTCCATTTTTCTCAAGTGCGACATGGGCCAGAGTGACAGTTATCGTTATCAACCTGTGGGTAGGTATCCCATATACGTTACTTCAGGTAACAGGTATTTTACAGAACATTCCGGGTGAATTATATGAGGCAGCGAAGATTGATGGAGCTAATGCAATCCAGATATTCTTCAAGATCACATTGCCATATATGTTATTTGTCATGACACCATACCTCATTACACAGTTTACCGGAAATATCAATAACTTCAACGTTATCTACCTGCTGTCCGGCGGTAATCCGACACCGGTGGATGCAACAGCCGGTAAGACAGATCTGCTTGTTACATGGCTGTACAAACTGACCGTTGATAAGAACTACTACAACTTAGGTGCAGTAATTGGTATTATGACGTTCATTGTCCTTGCGATCGTTGCGCTGGTAACATATCGTAATACCGCATCCTACAAAGATGAGGAGGGATTCATGTAATGAGTAAAAAACAAGTGACATCTGGCACAAAAGCAAAGAAAACAATTGTGAATATTATTATCCATATTTTTCTGGCAATCCTGTCATTCATCTGGGTGCTGCCGATTTTCTGGGTAGTCCTGACAAGTTTCCGCGGTGAGAAAGGTTCTTACGTAACCACTTTCTTCCCGAAGACTTATACGATCAACAACTATGTGAAATTATTCACAGATACAAGTATTTTGAACTTCCCGAAAATGTTTGTGAATACTTTTATCATTGCGATTTTTACATGTATCATTTCAACCATTTTTGTACTTTCAGTATCTTATACAATGTCAAGAATGCGTTTTAACATGAGAAAACCATTTATGAATGTCGCAATGATCCTCGGATTGTTCCCATCCTTTATGTCCATGATCGCTGTTTACTATATTTTAAAGGCTCTTGGACTGGCAGAGGGATCTATGATCCGTATCGCTTTGATCATCGTATTCTCAGCAGGATCCGGTGTTGGATTCTATGTTGCAAAAGGTTTCTTTGACACGATCCCGAAGGCGCTGGACGAGGCTGCGATCATCGATGGGGCAACAAGATGGCAGGTATTTACCCAAATTACCGCGCCACTCAGTAAACCAATTATTGTTTATACCATTTTGACATCCTTCATGGGACCGTGGGTAGACTTCATTTTTGCAAAGGTTATCTGCCGTGCTGATGCACAGTACTACACCGTATCTATCGGTCTTTGGAAGATGCTTGAAAAAGAATACATTGACAGCTGGTATACCTGTTTTGCCGCAGGCGCAGTTGTGGTATCCATTCCGATTGCAATTCTGTTCTTACTGACACAGAAATTCTATGTAGATGGAATGAGTGGAGCTGTAAAGGGTTAACCTGGGCAGCGGATAAGCTTTGGCTGTGTGTGGGACTGTTGTATGAGAGTGAAAATCTTGATACAGCAGTCCCTTTTTATGTAAATATAAAAGTGTTACAGAATATGGGAAAGGTAAGGTATAGGAATGAAAAAGCGTTTGATAGCAGCCCTGATAGCAGGAATGATGTTGATACAGACGGCCGCTTGTGGGAATAATGCCGGCACACCGGCAGACAGCGTGGATAGCACAGAGTCAGTACCGGAGAGTGGGACGGAGACAGATACAGAAAGCGAAGGGAATGAAGTTACTGCATTGTCTTTGATGCAGCAGGTCAATACGGCGGAAGAGAATGTGATTGATGACAATTACCGAACTTATTATGAAGTGTTTGTTTACAGTTTTTATGACAGTGACGGAGATGGAATCGGTGATCTGAAAGGACTGACGGAAAATCTCGATTATATAAATGACGGTGATCCTGCGACGGACACGGATCTGGGATGCAATGGTATCTGGCTGATGCCGGTCATGCCGTCCACAACGTATCATAAATATGATGTGACGGATTATGAAGCGATTGATCCGGAGTACGGGACGATGGACGATTTTACGACACTTGTAGATGAATGCCATAAGCGTGGAATCAATGTGATCATCGATTTTGTCATGAACCACACATCTTCACAGCATGAGTGGTTTCAGACTGCATACCAATATTTGCAGGGTCTTCCGAAAGGTGCAGAACCAGATGCGTCAGAGTGCCCTTATGTAGATTATTATAATTTTTCCAAAGAAAAACTGGGCGGTTATTATCCGGTGGAGGGAACAGACTGGTACTATGAGGCACAGTTCTGGAGCGAGATGCCGGATCTCAACTGGGATAATGAGATGTTAAAGACAGAGTTTGAACAGATCGTACAGTTCTGGCTGGATCTCGGAGTGGATGGTTTCCGTCTGGATGCAGTAAAGGAATTCTATTCGGGCGCAGATGAAAAAAATATTGCAGTCCTGACCTGGTTTAATGATATGGTGAAATCCAAAAAAGAGGATGCATATCTGGTCGGAGAGGCATGGAATGATTACAATGTCTATGCGAAATATTATCAGAGTGGCATGGACAGTTTCTTTGATTTACTTTTGCGGATAAGGACGGTATCATCGCAGACACAGTAAAGGGAATCAATGGCGCTTCCGCTTACGGAAAGAGTCTTGTCAATACGCAGGAGCTTTACGGCAGCTACAGTGATACTTACATTGACGCACCGTTTTACACCAATCATGATATGGCGCGGAGCGCAGGTTATTATTCCGGCGATTATAGTGAAGCGCAGACAAAGCTTGGAAATGCAATGAATCTTCTGATGTCGGGAAGTGCATTTTTGTATTATGGGGAGGAGCTTGGAATGAAAGGCTCCGGAAAAGATGAAAATAAGCGTGCTCCGATGTACTGGTCGACGGATGCCGATGCTACGGGTATGTGTGACGGACCAAAGGATATGGACGATATTAAGATGAAGTATGGCAGTTTAGAGGAGCAGGAAAACGATGGTAATTCCATTTATAACTTTGTGAAACAGACGATCGCATTGCGGAATGAGTATCCGGTGATCGCCAGAGGAAAGGTCGCATTTGATGAGGGGATTTCGGATGATACGGTATGCGTGATCCGGAAAACCTGTGATGAGGGACAATTGACGCTGGTGTTCAATACTTCAGAGAAGGCACAGACGGTCGATTTTGGGAAATCAGCTCTCGGAGCAACGGAAGACAGGAAATATCCATTGCAGATCGCAGGGGAGCTTCTGACAGGAACGGAAGCTGCCGTTCTGGATGAAGAACAGCTTACCATACCTGCGTATTCGGTCGTGATCTTAGAGTAAAAAAGAATACTTTTCCGGATAACAGAAATCTCCGGTATGAGACGGTCTATCGGGGATTTTTACTTGAATCTGTGCTTTTTTGGTATATAATAGTAATATCAAAGACGGAAAATACAGGTGTTGTGGAAATGCGTGTGTTTAAGAGAAAATCTGGAGGAACAATAGATGAAGCGGAAAGTCAGAACAAGAAAGCTGGGGATCAAATTTAAAATACTGATCCCGGTATGTGTATGTGTACTCGTTGTCTGTGTGGTTATGGGAGTAAATTCTTACAAACATATCCAAGACGGCATGGTTGAGATGGGCGTTCAGGAGGCAGACATGGCGGCAGATCTGACACTTCGTATGTTAGATGGCGACGAGGTGGAGCAGATCGTTCCGGGGGCAGAAGAAAGCGATGCATATAAAGGAGTCCTGGCAAGCCTTAAAAAATATGAAGGACAGCTGTGGGATTGCATATCTGTATACTTTATATACCGATGGGACAAATGTTTATTACGGAGTAGATGTGGAAGCAACCGAAGATGTAAGTTATCTCGGGGATCCTTTTGCTGACTCTTATGAGGAGTTAAAATCTGTATTTGAAGGACAGGAATATGTGCAGGATTATATTGATGAGACGGAGGATGGAGACCTGATCACAGTCTACAAGCCAATCACAAACAGCGCAGGAAAAGTGGTGGCAGTTCTGGGGTGTGATTATGATGCATCTGATATTACTGCCCGGCTTGAGGCATCACTTGTGGGAGTGGTCAAGATTGGTGCGGTCTGCATTGTCCTGGCAGTAGCGGCTCTCAGCATCATTATTTCAACGATCACGAGAGGTCTTCAGAAAGTGGACGACAAGATTTATGAGATCGTGCATAATGAGGGAGATCTGACGCAGAAGCTGGACATCCACAGTGGAGATGAGATGGAACTCATTGCAGGGAATGTCAATGCTTTATTGGAATACATACGGGGAATCATGTTGAAGATCTCCGACAATTCAGAACATTTAAATGGTTCGTCACAAAAGATTGCACAAAACCTTGCAGCAGCAGAGGTGAATATCACAGACGTTTCCGCAACTATGGAGGAAATGAGTGCGGCAATGGAGGAGACAAACGCTTCACTGGAGCAGATCAGCACCTCAGTGGGACAGGTTTATGCATCCATTGAAAACATGGCAGCACGTGCAGAGCATGGAAAAGAGTCTTCCGGTGAAATGAACGGACGGGCAGACAGTGTCCGCACAGAAGCCTCAAGCAAACAGCAGGAGGTTGCAACGCAGGTGGCCGACATGGCACAGAAATTGAATGAGAAGATCGAGCAGTCCCAAGCGGTGCAGGAGATAGCACAGCTTACGGCAAATATTATCGAGATCACCGATCAGACCAATCTGTTGGCATTAAATGCGAGCATTGAGGCGGCAAGGGCAGGAGAAAAGCGGCAGGGGCTTTGCCGTGGTTGCCGATCAGATTAAAAAGCTGGCAGACCAGTCCAACGAATCGAGCCGTGAAATCGGTGAAACTACGCAGGTACTTATGGAGGATTCTGCAAAAGCCGTGGAAAATATGCAGCAGATGCAGCAGATTCTACAGAATCAGAGTGAAAGCATGCAGGCGACCCAAAATATTGTGGAAGAGGTGCTTTCGGGTATTGGGGAATCCATGCAGGGTATCGGACAGATTAAAAGCAGTACACAGCGGCTTGACAGCTCCCGCAGTGAAGTCGTGGAAGCCGTGTCGGCGCTCTCTGAACTTGCCGGAAACAACATGGAAGGCACGAAAAAGACATATAATGAAACAGAAGCGGTCGCAGGAACATTTAAACAGGTCTATGAAAGTGCCGAACAGCTCCGTCAGATTGCCGAACAGCTTGTACAGAGCATTGATTATTTCAAAATGTAAAAAAGAGGTTGAATTTCACACAGTAATGTGCTAAACTCAGCAATAAATAAAAAAGACAAACCGTTGAATAAGAGTAGTAGCATGAGCGTAAGAGATTACAGAGAACTGCATGTGGTGAGAAAGCAGTATTTCCGGTTCATGTGAATGGACTTATGAGGGCAGCCTGAAATGATAGTAGGAGCTGACGGAAACTCTAACCGTTATGATGAGAGCATATCGTCTGACTGTAGTAATCGCCGTTTTGACGGACTATAGAAAGACCGTATGTGAGATTTCCATACAGGTGGCGTGCAGAAAAGATTTCTGTTCCTTTAGGGAACGGAAATCTTTTTTTATTTCGGTTTGTAACAAAAGAAAAGAGGAAAGACCATGAAGGAAAAGACACAAAACGCAGGCAGAGGCGTATCCCTTGCAATGGGTGTTGCATTTGTCGGATTCACAACACAGTTTGGCTTAATTCCGCTGGTTAAGACGGGTTATTCTTATATCGGTTATGCAACGCTGATTGTGATTGTGATACCGTTTATTGTCCATATGATTGTAGGCTGCGTGAAAAAACAGCCGGTCATGGGCAGCGAAGCAGCTGAAAATTAAAAACTGATACGTGTTTTGCGGGCATGAAAATGTCTGCGGAAAGGATAGAATCATGAAATTAGAAAATTATGAATTACATTTACCGAGTTATTCTGTAGGAAAAGAGGTCTATAACCAGATTGGAAAAATCTGTAAACCATACGGCACAAAGGTGCTTGTAATCGGCGGTAAAAAGGCGCTTTCCGCGGCATTTGATAAAATCAGTAAAAATGCGGCGGACGGCGGGCTGGATATTATCGGAAAAGAAATTTACGGAACAGACTGCACGTATGAGGCAGTAGAACGCCTTGCCGCACTGACGTCATTTCAAGAAGCCGATATGGTGTTTGCCGTGGGTGGTGGAAAGGCAATTGATACCTGCAAATGTCTGTGTATCGAGTGTGAAAAGCCGGTGTTTACATTCCCGACAATCGCTTCCAACTGTGCGGCATGTACTTCTGTTTCAATTATGTATCATGAAGACGGCACATTTTTCAAACCACATTTCTTTACACATCCGGCAGCTCACGCATTTATCGACACACAGATTATTGCCGCAGCACCGTACCGTTATCTGTGGGCGGGTATCGGCGACACGTATGCGAAAAAATTCGAAGCTGAGATTTCTTCACGCGGTGAAAAACTGCCGCATTATACGGAGTCGGGGTCGGAATTTTCCAAAATGTGCCTGACACCGATGCTTGAATACGGCAGACAGGCATTGGAGGATAATAAAAAGGGTGTTGCAACCGAAGCACTGGAGCAGGTAGTTTTAGCGATTGTGGTTACGACAGCGATTGTATCCATTTTCCTTACAAGGGACTTTACACCGGATTACAACAGTGGTCTGGCACATGCCTGCTTTTATGCGCTGACGGCGTATCCGGTCATTGAAAAAGAACATCTGCACGGCGAGGTTGTCGGATTCGGTGTACTGTATGCCCTGCTTGTAGACGGACAGCAGGAGGAATTTGAAAAAATTTATGCCTTAAATAAAGAGCTGGGACTTCCGGTGCGCATTGCCGATATCGGCATTACCGAGGAGCAGTTCTTTGAAACCATGGACAGGATTCCGCAGATGTCCGATATCCGCCATTATCCGTATGCAGTGACAAAGGAAATGCTGATGCAGGCATATGAAACGATAGAACAGCTGCCAGTATAAAATGTCAGAATATTCATAATAAAATATACAATTTATAGAAAAGAATGAAAATAATTAAAATTAATTTGAAAAAAAGTATTAACAAATAATAACCTGCGTGTTAATATACAAATCAACAAACAAACAAGAACTTCAAACATAAGAGTTCTTAAAAGGAGGTTGATTCCAATGCAGAACGAAGGAATACACCTACAATATGAGAGTGGTAAGGCATAGCAGTTCCCTCGCAAGAATACCTTTACCGATATAACAAATGGAAGATTCCTATAAAGAGATAGGAAAAGAAGGAAAAGGTAATACAGGCTGGCACTCATATTGAAGATTTACCACAACAATAATATGAAAGATTTCAGATTTGTGTAAAGAAACAAATACTGAAAAGGTATCAAAAATATACGACCGGAACACTTACTGATACCAGTAAAAGATTTTGGTTATCAACGAAATCAAAGTCAATGAAGATGCAGAAGTAAAAGGAAACTATATTTCAGATATCTTGAAACTGTCAGAACCCGTGAAAGATGACAGAAAGAAGCTTCATATTATCCGAATGAAACAGATTCAATGAAAGCAATTTCAAGGAATCAGGTATCATTCAAAAAATGTATCAATGTTCTAAGTAAGAAAACAAAAAGGAAGATTTTTTAAAGAAAAGATTCCAAAAAGAAACTTACGAGCAGGGAATAAAAAGGTGATGTTGCCTTTGTACAATCAGAACAGATTTCATCGAAGAAATTGAAAAATGAAGTGAAATTCATAAAATCAATGAAGAAT
>ENA-OQKX01000041-OQKX01000041.1-human-gut-metagenome-genome-assembly--contig:-NODE-41-length-22289-cov-3.409620_pt1 | contig 22289 bp, 19 predicted proteins | sample MGYA00242654_ERZ504810 | MGnify/ENA primary metagenome ERZ504810 (study PRJEB26092, sample SAMD00036378) | human gut metagenome | host: Homo sapiens | study: EMG produced TPA metagenomics assembly of... | reverse complement strand
CTTCTTTCTTCTTTTTTCTCTTTTCTTATTCTTTTTCGTTTTTTTTATTTTTCCCTATTCGGTAAGCGGTTTCTCTTGCCTGTGCCGGTATGTCTTCCTGCTCTGTAAGTTCTGGAATCTTATCTGCCACTTCTTCCTGCGGATTCATTTCCGATCTTGCAAAATCACCGATGGAATCAGTTTCTTCCAAAGGTTTTCCATCTTGATCAGAAGAAAGCATATCCCCCAGATCCGATAAATCCTGATCTCCGGAAAGCATATCCATAAGATCCGAATCCGAAAGCCCTGACAGATCCAGTTCTCCATCCTCTTCTTTTGGCAGATTGCTGTCAAACGTTCCGACTGCATCATCAAGTGTATTCACCTCGAAATCATCCTCATCGGGTGGTATTGCAGTTTCCAACGGACTTTTCCCCTGAAAACCGGTTTCTTCTTCCTTTGCTGCATCCCCTGTCGAAAAATCATCCTGTGGAATATTATCGAGCAGATCATCCAGGGAAGCGTCAATCTGTGTGGCTTTTTCTTCCTGTTTTTTTTGATTCAGGCTCTCGGTATACTCCGGAATATCTTCCTTGAGCAGTTCTTCCTCAAACTCCCTCAAAAAATCTTCTTCATTTTTCGCTTTTGCCTTTTCCTTCGTTTCTTCTTCTCCAAACAATTGCTTTTCAAAATCATCTCTCAGAACCTGTTTTGCTGCCTGCTGTTCCTTCGGATGTTCCGTTTCTTCTCCATGCATGGAATTTAATAATTGATCCAGATAATTTTCCGATGAGTGGTCTCCCATGTGTTTTTCTCCATTCCATCTGTTTATTCCATAAACCTGCAAAGGGATGTGATGAAGCCATCACACCCCTTACTGTTTTGCCGGAATTTATTTGTTTCTCTTTGCAAGTAATTCATCAATGGCATCTACAAGACTTCCGATTTCAGGTTTGGTCAGCTGTGCATCTGCACCAAGCGACTCCCCTTTTCTTCTCATTTCCTCATTTACAAGAGAGGAGAAAATGATAACCGGAAGATGTTTCAGTTTGTCATCTGATTTGATCAGCTTCGTAAGACGATGTCCGTCCATCTGGGGCATTTCAATATCGGTAATGACACAATGAACGTTCTCGTCCAATGTCCCCGCCTTTTCAAATTCCTGAATCTTGTCCCATGCTTCCTGTCCATTACATGTAACAATCAGTTTTTCGTATCCTGCTTTTTTCAGGCAGTCCGTAATCAGACTGCTCAGCAACGGAGAATCCTCTGCAATCAGAATTGGATCCTCGCTCCGGCTTCTCTCCCCGATCTGTTCAATATCATTGACCCTGAGACCGGTTTCCGGACTGATGGATGATACAATTGCCTCAAAGTCAAGAATAACAACCAGTTTTCCGTCCATCTTGATCACACCAGTTGCAACACTTCCGTCTTCTCCATTAATCGTAGAATCCGGTTTGATGATCTCATTCCATGATACACGGTGAATTCCTACCACCTGATCCACATGAAATGCCACATCAAGTTTATTAAAATTCGTGATAATAAACAGACCTTCCTGTCCATCATCCTCCATGCCAAGACACTTTTTCAGATTGATGACCGTAATCATCACCTCGCGCGGCATAAAAATGCCTTCTACGCTCGGATGTGTATTCGGTACAGGAGTAACCTTCTGGTATGACAAAATCTCCCTGATCTTTGCCACATTGATTCCGTAATGATTATCTCCTAATGTAAACTCTAAAATTTCTAATTCGTTCGTCCCTGACTCTAACAGAATATTTGTATCCATATACGTCCTCCCGCACTTTTCTGTATTGGTAATCCCTTATGTTTATTATATCATATTTTGTAAAATTTGGGGGCATTTATTTGTATTTCAGAGAATAAATTGTATCTTTTATTTCTGCATACAGTGTCTCACCCGAAATTTTATCAGCCTGGTCTTTCGGAATCTGAAACAGTAAAACCGCTGTTTTCTTCTTTCCGCCCCTGATGGTTTCCCCATAAGAGGAAAGACTTCTGGTTCCGAGCGAAGCAGTCTCCTTTATCCTGTTTTTTCCGTCAAAACATGCATAAAATGTAATACCGAGTTTTTCTGTATCCAGCCTGACCTTTTTCTTCCCCTTATTTTTAATTTCAAACTTCATCACAACAAGTTTGTTTCCATCCTCAGGAGTTACTGCAAAATAGTCTCCCTCCTGATAGATATTCAGAACCCTGTATCCTTTGTAAGAAACGGTCAGACCCGATGCATGTCCGATTGCCTCGGCGATCGGCATCGTCTCCATCTCCTGTGTCTGGGTTTCTCCCGTGGCATCTGACGCCATGTTGTTGTCCGTACTCTGGGTATTCTGGCTCTCCGGCATCTGGCTGTCCTGTTTTTGTGTCTCCTGTGTCTCTTCGGATGAAGCGGCTGTCATTCCGTCTTTCTGCTCAATATTATACTTTGCAAGAATATGCGCCGAATACTGCACGACCAGATTTTCTTCGTCCTCTGACAAATCATACATCTGGGTTCCACAGCCTCCCAACAGGAGTATTGCTGCCACTGCCATCACAGGCAGACTTATTTTCTTTTTCATACTCTTTTACCCTCTTGTCACTTTTGTCCTATAATCTATGTTTTATGGTATCATATTCTGAAAAATAAGACAATCTTTTCTTTGCATTAATTATTGGTCTCCAATTCCATCCAAAACTCCACACCGTCCGGGTGATTGACTGCACCGCATTTCTGATGAAAAGAATCCATAATTGCCTTGACAATGGACAATCCGATTCCGCTTCCACCATATTCACGTGTTCTTGCTTTGTCTACTTTATAGAATTTCACCCAGATCTTGTCAAGATCCTCTTCGGGAATCGGGTCACCGGTATTAAACACACTCGTGCGTACCAGATGGTCATGTTTTTGAAAACGAATGGTAATCTTTTTTTCTCCTGCCGCATGGTTCATGGCATTGGTCAGGAAATTCGTAATCACCTCTTCCACCTTAAACTCATCCCCCCAGACATATACCGGACCTTCCCTGTAAAATTCGATATTCACCTGTTTTTGTGCCGCCATAATGGATGCAGACTGGATCACACCGTCAATCAGCTCCGTGATATCAAACCGTGTCATTTCCACGGTATCATTGCCAAACTCCAGCTGATTGAGGGTCAGCAGCTGCTTTACCATATGATTCATCTTTTCCGATTCATCCATAATCACATCACAGTAAAAATCACGGCTCTCTGCATCATCATTGATGCATTCTTTTAATCCTTCCGCATATCCCTGTATGAGTGCCAACGGTGTTTTCAGCTCGTGTGAAACATTCGAAAGAAATTCTTTTCTCATTTCATCGATCTGTTCTTTTTTCTCGATATCCTGCTGCAGGCTGACGTTCGCTGTCTTTAGTTCCGAAATCGTCTCTTCCAGTGTCTCCGACAATTCATTCATGGAATTTCCAAGTTCATCAATTTCCCGGCTCACATGACGTACCGGTATATACTTTGCATCAAAATCCAGCTGTGTCATCCTTCTTGCGATATCGGATAAGGCATGGATCGGATGGGAAATCCCTTTCGAGAGAACGATGATCAGAATCACGCTTAAGATGATGGCTCCCATGCTCACCATTACAAAAAACTGGTTTGTTATGCTCGCACTTTCCCGAATGCTTTCCACAGCCGCACGCATGTAAAGATTGTTTCCATTTTTTAAAGTTCCCAGAAGAACCAGATACTCCGACTGCAGCCGTTCATCGGTCTGCCGAAGCAGCGTATAATCCTTTCCGGATGAAAGCACCTGCACACGGCTGCGGTCACTTCCATACAGCCAATCCTCCATCTGCATCTGAAAACGCTGTGCACTGCTGTAGGAACTCCATATCAGGTTTCTGTCCTGATCTGCAATAAGCATATTGATATTTCCGTTTGCACAGATTCTCTCGAACTGCACATACGCATCATCACTGGAATCCCCCTGCTTTTCACAAATCAGCCTTACCTGGTCAAAACTGCTTTTTAACTCTTTTTCCTTATGAAAAATATAATATTTTCCAAAAAGGTGGTATTAAAAAACCAGCACATCGCAACCGTTCCCGCAACAATGACAACCATCGTCAAAATCAGCTGCCACGTCAGGGAAGTCTTTTGTTTCTTTTCCATTTAGGACACCTCAAACTTGTAACCCATTCCCCATACGGTTTTTATATAACTTCCACATGCCCCGAGTTTATTTCTCAGTTTTTTTACATGTGTATCAATCGTCCGTGCATCCCCAAAATAGTCATAATTCCACACACTGTTTAAAATGCGTTCCCTCGAGAGGGCAATCCCCTGATTATTCATAAAATATTCCAGCAGTTCAAACTCCTTGAAACTGAGTTCTACCGGATTTCCCGAAATTTTCACCTCGTGTGCTGTCTTATCCAGAATAATCTCTCCTGCCGTCTTAAGATCGGCCGCATCGCCGATCTTATTGGTCCGGCGCAAAATCGCTTCGACACGCGCCACAAGAATTTTCGGTGAAAACGGTTTAGTTATATATTCATCAACCCCAAGGTCAAATCCCATAAGTTCATCACTCTCATCACTTTTGGCCGTGAGCATGATGATCGGGACTTTGGATGTCTGACGGATTTCCCTGCAGACTTCCCAGCCGTTCATCTTTGGCATCATCACATCCAGAATCAGCAAAGCGATCGCTTTGTCTTTATAAAAAATATCCAGTGCTTCCTCTCCATCTGCTGCTTCTAAGACTTCATAGTTCTGCCGGGTCAAAAAATCCCGTACCAGCTTCCTCATCCGGCTCTCATCATCTACCACAAGGATCTTCACTTTGTCCATCTCTATTCTGCCTCCTGTTCCGTCAGTCTCAATTCCCTCTCCTCAAGCTGGCTTTCCCGTACATCCAGCTGTTTTTCCCAGATTTCGTATTTATCAATCACCTTATTTTCATAGTTTAAAATCGTCACATTATCTTCGCTGAGCCATGTAATCACAAGCATCCCAATGATGCCAAGTGCAAAAACAACTGCGAAAAATGTACTGATGTGAAACAGTTTCTGATAATCCCGGTTCTTCTTCCGGCGGTTTTTACTGACCACATGCTCTTTGTTTTTCTGTCTTTTTTTCTTCTGCTTTATTTCCTCTTTGCTTCTTTTTTCTTTTGAAACCATTCCTTCTGGTTCATACACCGTGATCGGAAGAATATCTTCTCTCCGGATATAGGGAATGGTATACAGATATTCCTGAAGCCTGTGCAAAAAATCATATCCGACCGGCGTGACAAAAATTTCTTTTAACACCAGTTTGTTATATAACGCCAGCACAATATCCGGATCATCCATTCTCGTATTTTTCCGGATATAGCCGATGATCTCTACCTCATGTTTTGCTGTATGTTCCTGTTCTTTTGTTTCAAATGCGTAGCCTTCTACCTGATACATAACTTATCCTCTACCATTTATAAGCACTACTGGCATCCCGTTCGGCGATTTCGCCGTCCTGATATGCCTGAATCAGTTTTTTCAGTTCCTCAATGCGGATCATCATGCGCTTACCAACGTCTGTATCCCCCACCAGAATACGTTTATCCCGGTATTCCACTGCTTCCTGATGCGATACAATATCCAATTCATCTCTTACCGCCTCGTTTGACCAGTCAAACGGTTCATGGGCAGAAAGCGTCAGTCCATAAGAATTGTACGTCAGTGTATATCCTGCAATTCCCGTTTTTCTCCGGTATGTTTTTGAAAATCCACCGTCGATCAGGATCAGTTTTCCGTTACACTTGACCGGATTTTCGCCGGCAATGCGCTCTACCGGTACATGACCATTGATGATATGCACAAAATCCCCCGTCAGCCCGAATTCTTTAAGTATATTATCTGCCGTTTCCTCTTTGTCAAACAAATGATAATACGCATTCTTACTCTCATGATGCATGGACTTGTCCGCAAGAAAATACCGCTCAAACGTTGCCATCTTACTCCGTCCGTACAAAGGAGAATCCGGTGCCGTCCAGATATACCACATGATATCCCTTCCTTTTTCCCTCTCTTTTTCATCCAGAGAGAAAAATGCCTTGCGGACATAGGATTCCAGCACATCATAGAGTGCTTTTCCGCTGTATTCCCTGCCATATACATTTACTTTCTTAAATGTCCCATCCGGATTCAGCGGCACACATCCATGATAAAGCAGATTTCCGTTGTAGACTTTATACATGCTGCCTCGTTTTAGCAGAAGCCGTACATGGCGCTGCAGTTTCTCACAGTGTATAAACGAGGTGCGCAGCCGGTTCATGACTTCCTGTTCCTCAGGTGTCAGATCATACGGATGTTCCGGATCAATGGTAGGAAAACTGGTATCCAGCATGTCATAGGTTTTTCCATCAATTTCCACTGTTTTGTTCTCGTAATTAATACGGTGCAGCAGACAGCGGTTTTCCATACCATACTCCGGCCATTTGTGGATCAGCTGTCCTTCCAGTTTAAACTTTATGATGGCAATTGCCTTATGCATTTTCCGGTTCATCAGCGTTTCTTTCTTGCTTCGTTCCTCATCCGTGGAATCTTTCAGTACAAACTGTCTGCACGGATCATCGCGGTAAGCATCCATGGCAAATGTTGCAAGCGGAACCATATTGATGCCATAACCATCCTCAATCAGATCCAGATTCCCATACCGGATACTTGTCCGGATCACAGATGCAATGCAGGCAAGCTGCCCGGCTGCTGCCCCCATCCATACCATATCGTGATTCCCCCACTGGATATCAAACGAATGATATTGTTCCAGCTGATCCATAATCCGGTCCGGTGACGGACCGCGGTCATACACATCCCCGAGAATATGCAGATGATCAATGACCAGCCTCTGCACCAGTTCCGCCAGTGCCACAATAAAATTATCTGCCTGCCCAAGTTCCAGAATGGTGTTGATAATTGCCTCGTAATAGGCCTCTTTATTCAAAACCTCCTGCTTTTCCGTAATCAGTTCCTCGATTACATACGCATAATCCTCCGGCAGCGCCTTGCGCACTTTGGATCTGGTGTATTTGGAAGATACTGTCTTACACACCTCGATCAGCCGGTACAGTGTGATCTTATACCAGTTCTCGATATCGTCCTCGGTCTGACGCACTAGCTCGATTTTTTTCTGTGGATAATAAATCAGTGTTGCCAGAGACATCTTATCTGCCGTACTTAGCGTATGCCCGAATACGTCATCAATCTTTTTGCGGACGGCTCCAGACCCGTTTCTCAATACGTGGGAAAATGCTTTAAATTCCCCATGTATATCCGACAAAAAATGTTCCGTGCCTTTTGGCAGATATAAAATAGACTGCAGATTGATAATTTCCGTAGATGCTTTTCCAATCGTCGGATACAGTTCTGCAAGCTGTTCATAATAATGTAATCGTTGTTTTTCCACTTATAATACCCCTTTTCATGAGCATACATCCGCTCATTATTCCTATGAAACAGTTTACCATAATTTCCTGCTTTTGTGCACTCGTTCACATAAAAAACAAAAAAAGAACTGTATGCCGGACGCATCAGTTCCCTTTTATGTATTTATCCTATACCTTTCGTCTTTCCCCTTTCTTTTTGTTTTGACTGAATTTGACTTTTTATTTACATATTGATTATATCTTTCCTATTTTTTCAATTCGGGGTCTAAATTTTTTTATATTTCCGGTCGACTTTTTGTCGGTCAGGGGTTCAGAAATGATCCTTATCCGGAAACGCGATATGTCATTTGACCTTTTTAGCGTTTATTATTATAATAGATTTGATATTTTATTTGGAGGTGATGGTTCATGCTGACACGCGAACAATTATCCAGAAATCTTGGAACAAATCTGGAAAGAGAGCGCTTTAAACTCGGCTATTCACAGCAGGATATGGCAAAAGCACTAGATATGTCCCTTTCCTCGTACAAAAGACTTGCCAATGGGGATACCGGAAAAGTCGATGTCTATACCGTATATAAGCTCAGCCAGCTTACCGGAAAGATGTTCTATGAATTATGTGGCGAATCCTCTGATTTATTCCAGACCTATGACCGCATGCGCAATCTTTCGCCTACACAGTTACATTTTATTGAATCCCTTGTACAGTTTGAATTCGATTTTGCCAGAAATCTGGAAACGGTTCCATCGGTTTCCCGCGAGGACTATACCACTATGATCATTCCAAGTGGAAACATGCACGATGGAATGGTGTATGATTCCTGTTCTCTCGAAAAAATCAATATTTCCGGATACCGCAAACGCTATGGAAACCAGATTGATTGTGCACTTCTTGTCACAAGTGATCATATGTCTCCTGTCTATCATGCAAACGATATTTTATTAATCGCGCGGAATCCCATACGTGATGGCGACACCGGTATTTTTATTAACAAAGTGACCGGTCTTCTTTACATCCGCCGCCTTCGCCAGACAGATCCCTGGCGCTTAGAACCTCTCACCTATTACGGACAGACGTTTTATATCGACAGTAATAACGCATCGGAGATGTCCCACTGGATTATCTTTGGTCACGTTATTTCCAAAACCCGTGGATAATTCTTATTCATGCACAACAAAAGACGCCATCAGATACTTCTGATGACGCCTAATGATTTCCACACTCCATTGGACTGCTCCTCACTTCATCTTTTGTTCTATATCCATTCTTCTTTTGTTTACCGAAATGACGTTCTGGACAAATCACCTTTTATCCGTTCCTCTTTGTCCGCTCTCTTTTGTACTCTGTCACTGGTTTCCATTCCCGAATGTTTATTCTTTCATCAAGTGAAGCCTGATGACCTGTGTTTGGTTGCTCCCTGCCAATGGCTTATGTTCCCTTTGGACTGTACCTCCTTACATTAGATTTCACGTCCAGAGCTTTCTCGTCACCCTTCGTGATGGCTGCTTGTTTTTTTGTTGTCTTAAATATAACACGCATTTTACATTATGTCAACCTGTTTTTTTATTTCTTTTTATTTTTCCTTTATATTTCTCATAATTGTTTGTTTTATTATGTTTTTTCAGTTAATTATTTTTTTAAAAAAGAACGTGCTTTCGCACGCTCTCTTTTTGTATTTATGCCGGCATAGCCAGATAGTATCCCTGAAACAGATCCACTCCCAAAGACCGTAAAAAATCACACTCTTCTCTTGTCTCCACACCTTCCGCAAGCACCTGCATTCCTCTTTCATGGAAACTTTCCAGATATGTACGGACGTTCTCCTGTTTTCTGGCATCGTTGTCAATTCCACAGATCAGGGAGCGGTCCAGTTTTACGATATCCGGTGTATACAGATATACAGCATTCATATTGTTTTCACCCATGCCAAAATCATCCAGCGATACCTTCCAGTGCTTATTCTGGACCATCTCACTTTTTCTGACCCACTCGCGCAGGGAAACTTTCGGATACTCTAAAATCTCAATGATCCTTTTTCCTTTCTGGTTTCCAAAATAAGTATCAAATGCTTCTGCCTCATTCTCCGTAAAACTTTCCGACGGGAAAGAATTGATACAGAGATATTCCTGATATCCCCGCTCAATATACGCCTGTGTTGCACCAAAAAAAGTGGCAACTTCCAGTATATGCAGTTTCTCATCCCTGGCAAATTCATCAATCAGCTGCCCCACCGTCATCTTCTTTGGTCTCATCAACGCTTCATATGCATATATTCTCACACAATCTTTATAAAAGATCGGCTGGAACACATATTCAATCTCAAGTCCTTCTAAAGCTGCCTTCACTTCATTATCCAGCGGTAATTTTTCATATGCTATCATAAATCTGCTCCAAATTTTCTACTTCTGTTTTTTACCTATTAATTTTTAAAAGAATGGATCGGAGCCGGAATACGTCCTGTACGGTTGATAAAGTCATCACAGGAGTATTTGTTTACCGGCATAACCGGGGCGTATCCAAACAATCCTCCAAATTCCACTCTGTCTCCCACACCTTTTCCCACAGCCGGAATCAGACGTGCAGCGGTTGTCTTCTGGTTCACCATTCCGATTGCCATCTCATCTGCAATCATTCCGGAAATGGTTGTTGCCTTTGTATCTCCCGGGATGGCGATCATATCCAGGCCTACCGAACATACACAGGTCATTGCCTCTAATTTTTCAAGGGAAATTGCGCCTGCCTCTACCGCGTTGATCATCCCCTGATCCTCGCTGACCGGAATAAAAGCACCACTTAAACCACCCACATAAGAAGAAGCCATCACGCCGCCCTTCTTTACCTGATCATTGAGCATGGCAAGTGCTGCAGTGGTTCCCGGTGCACCTGCATACTCCAGACCGCACTCACAGAGAATATCCGCAACACTGTCTCCGATTGCCGGAGTCGGTGCCAGGGAAAGATCCACGATACCAAACGGAATATTTAACATCTTAGATGCCTCCTGTGCCACCAGCTGGCCGACACGGGTAACTTTAAATGCCGTCTTTTTGATTGTCTCACAGAGAACCTCAAAATTCTCTCCGCGTACTTTTTCCAGTGCATTTTTTACAACACCCGGTCCACTGACTCCGACATTGATGATCGCATCTGCCTCGGTCACTCCGTGGAAAGCTCCTGCCATAAACGGATTATCGTCCGGTGCATTGCAAAAGACCACCAGCTTCATGCAGTCTGCAGAATCGTTGTCCTTTGAAATTTCTGCCGTCTGAAGAATAATCTCGCCCATAAGCCTTACTGCGTCCATGTTAATGCCCGTCTTGGTGGATGCCAGGTTTACGGAACTGCATACACGTTCAGTACTGTGCAGTGCCTGTGGAATAGAACGGATCAGAAGTTCATCCGCTTTCGTCATTCCTTTAGATACCAGTGCGGAATATCCGCCGATCAGATTGACGCCGACCGTCTTTGCTGCACGATCCATAGTTGCGGCGATTGTAGCAAAATCCTCCGGTGTCTTACAAGCCGAACCGCCCACCAGCGCAATTGGTGTCACAGAAATTCTCTTATTTACGATTGGAATGGAATAACTTTTTTCAATCTTTTCTCCGGTCGCTACCAGATCTTTTGCCACGGTTGTAATCTTGTTGTAAATATTCTGATTCAGACGATCCAGATCCGAATCAATACAGTCAAGAAGACTGATCCCGAGTGTGATGGTTCTCACATCCAGATTCTCCTTCTCGATCATTTCGTTGGTTTCCTGTACTTCCCAGCTGTTAATCATTCTTTGCTTCCTCCATGTTTTAGATACGATGCATTTTTTCAAAAATTTCTTCGCGCTGACATTTGATTGAAACGCCTATTTTTTCTCCCAATGCATCCATTTCTCCGGAAATCTCTGCAAAATGCTTCTTTGCATCTGCCATATCCACAATCATCATCATATTAAAAAATCCAGAAACAATCGTCTGTGAAATATCAAGCACGTTTACGCCGTTGTCAGCAAGATAAGTACATACCTTTGCAATAATACCGACGGTATCTTTTCCTACTACTGTAATGATTGCTTTGTCCATTGTTTTTTCCATAATATAAACTCTCCTTTTTACTCTGCACGAATTACAGGCGAAACCGCATTTCTTTTTGCCACATACATCGGGAAATCATCCGCTTTGTACGGATTATCCCCCATCGTAACTTCCAGACGCACCGCTTCATACGCCAGTTCCTCGTAATTATTTTCCTTGCTTAAATGGCCCAGTACCACTGTGCCGAATTTATCATGAAGAAGTTCACAGAGCAGCTGGCCGCTCCGCTCATTCGACAGATGTCCCCTGTTTCCCATAATCCTGCGTTTCAGCGGATAAGGGTATACGCCCGTTTCGAGCATATGAATATCATGATTTGCCTCCAGCAGCAAAGTATCAAGTCCCTGCAGCTGCTGCACAATCTCATCATCATAATTTCCCAGATCGGTTACTACCGCAAAGGTACGGTTTCCTTTTTTATCCGGTATGCCACAGGATCCGCCGCATCATGTGAGATATGGATCGGGGTAATCGTCAGGTCTCCGATTACAAAATCTTCCTGCGGAACAATTTCATGAAATAATTCCGGGTCGATCTTTCCCACAGACGGCGTGTTCTTAATGGCTTCAATGGTTCCTGCCGTCGCATACATCGGCAGCCCATATCTTCTTGCCATAACACCAAGTCCCGCGATATGATCCAGATGTTCATGTGTAACCAGAATCCCATCCATATCCTGACTCTTTAAATCCACCTCGTTTAATCCATTCTCAATCCGCTTTCCGCTGATCCCCGCATCAATTAACACATGGTGGTTGTCCGAGCCTACACAGATACAGTTTCCACTGCTGCCACTTGCAATACTGCATAATTCTAACATACTATTTCTCTTTCCAGTAAATTTCTACCCGGTCTCCATTATTAAGCGGCTGGGAAAATTCAGCTTCCATGCCATTTACAAGCGTTGCAATTGCACGTCCGTTTCCGGCGTTGAGATCAAACGTGATCCGGTCAAAAACATCCACAAATATGTAATCTTCTTTTCCCGTAAGTTCCACCGTCTCGCCATTTACCGTGACAACACAGACCGTATCTTTTTTCTCCGACTCAGCCGCCTTGGCCTCCCCGGAGGTTTCCGGAGTCATTTCTTCCCGCGATATTTCCGCGGAATCTGTACCCCCCTCTGTTGCATTATACCGATTCTCACTCTCTGACGCAACCCCGAAGCTTAACGGTGTCCAGTCAATGAAGAAATTTTCGTATACCAGGGTCTCCATCCCCGCTTCCCTGTTATTGACCAGAATTTCACTGTCAGGGTCAATTTCCACGTCCATAAATTCTGCAATCTGTGCAACGGTATAAAAATTCCGGGTCTCGATGGAATCTCCCTCCTGAATTTCATAGGAATCCGGTTCAAGGCTTCCGTTTACCTCGACAAATTTCGGACATACCACGTTCTGTCCATTGATCACAAACGAAATCACGGACTCGTGATACTCCGGAAGCTGTCCGATGGTATACACCGCATTATCTCCTGCCGTTGATGGCTCAATCGTAATATCGGAATTTGGCTCCAGCGGTGTGTTGATATTTGCCGGTTGGCCATTCATCGTCACTATGGCGGCCTCCCCAGCCTCTCCTCTTGCGATTCTTGCGCCTCCATTCACGGTGAAATTGATCGGCATTCCGCGTTTCGGAAACAGCTGGTCATTCGGAAATCCCGCCTGCATTGCCGCATCCACAATGGTAAGTCTGTTATTATCATACAGTTTCAGGCGTTCTCCGTTGAAGCGGACCATAATAAAATTATTTTTCTGTTCATAATAATTCAGGCAGATTCCAATCGGTGTGACAAGCAGCGGATCTTTTTTGATATCTTCCTGCTCAAATGTCACTTCTTTAAGCACTTCTTCGCCTCTTAATGCCACACGCTCCGTCGGCAGATCCAGATGCCCGGCAAGTTTTTCCGTAAATCCGTGAATCTTTCCGCCACCACCGACAACAAAGCAGGCGCTTACGGTTTTATCCCCATTCAGTTCCTTGATCTTTGCAGCCACCTCGGAAGTAATCTTCTCCACCGTCGGGGCAACCAACTCCCAGATCTCCTTGGATGGAATGGTATGGGAAATACTCATAATATCCTCATATGTCACTTCATCCTCACTCGAAGATGCCAGTTTCATTTTCTCTGCAGTCTGAAAATCAACCAGATACTGCTGCACGATCAGCTCGGTCAGTTCATCCCCTGCATATGGAATCATACCATAAGCTATGATACTTCCCTCTCTTGTGATGGAAATATCCGATGTTCCCGCTCCGACATCGACCAGTGCAATATTTAACATCCGGAAATTTTCAGGGATTGCCACATTGATCGCCGCAATTGGCTCCAGTGTCATATTGGCAACCGTCATTTTAGCCTGACCGACTGCGGAATACAGCCCGTCCACAACATCTTCCGGCAAAAATGTTACGATAATGTCCTCACCGATTTTATTTGCTTTATGTCCTTCAATACTGATAAATACTTCTTCGTTTAAATAATATTTCACAACCGAATATCCGACACAGTAAAACTTATATTTTGTGTCATTCTGTTCCCGCAAAATATCCTGTGCCTGCTCTACCCCCAGAAGATTTAATGTGTGGATATCTTCTCCTGTGACGACCGACTCCTCCGCATACTCATACTCCACATGCGTAGTGACGGTTTTTAACACACGGCCGGCGGCTGCAATACACACTTCCGAAAGCGGTGCATCCAGCTGCGCCTCCAGCTCTGCTTTTACAGCGGAAATCGTACGCGCCACTTTTCCAATATCATGAATCTGTCCATCCAGCATGGACCGTGTCTCATGCTGTCTGACATACTGTGCCTCTACAATAAAGGCTCCATCTTCTGTCCGGTGTCCAACCGTTCCCACCACATTGCGGGTTCCTATATCCAAACCAAATACGTTATTCATATGCTTCTCTCCTCAGCGCTTCCTCTGTCTGTGTCAGTGTTTCTTCCAATGTCCCGTTATTATCTATTACCACCCGGCAGTGTCTGCGGTATTCCTCCTCACTCAGCTGGCTGGCAAAAATCCGGTCCACATGTGCATCGGAATACCCTCTTGATGCCTTCAGACGAGCTCTCCGGTTTTCTTCTGTAGTATAAATATACCAGAGTTCATCACAGATTTCATCATAATGTTCCTCGATCAGAAGTGCAGCTTCCAAAACCAGCAGAAAAAGTTTTCCAGCCCGTTCCTCTGCCTCTTTCTGTTGCAGAACATATTCCCGGACCGCCGGATGTACAATGGCATTCAGTTCTTCTCTTTTCCGGTCATCGGAAAAGATGACAGTTGCAAGCTGCGCACGGTCCAACGATCCGTCCGGCTGATAAATGTCTTCCCCGGCAAATTTTTCTTTTAACTTTTGAAAACATTCCGTCCCCGGCTGCATCAGATCATGTGCAATCTCATCTGCCAGCATAACCCTGATACCCGGCTTTGACGCAAGATGTGCAAGTATGGCAGATTTTCCTGCTCCCACCCCTCCTGTAATTCCAATAAACCGCATCCCATCACCTCCCGGGTTTGTTCCTTTTCGTATATTTTTCTTAATGAGCCTCATACCAGTCCTGTCCGCATGCCGTACCGACGGCAAGTTCCACTTTCAGATCGGCTGCTTTTTGCATTTCTTCTTCCAAAAGTGCAATGACCTTTTCCTTTTCTTCCTCCGCAGTCTCAATCAACAGTTCATCATGTACCTGCAAAATCAGACGCGAACGGAAATGTTCCCGGATCAGACGGTCATGTACCCGGATCATGGCAATTTTGATAATATCCGCCGCCGTTCCCTGAATCGGGGCATTCATGGCGACACGCTCGCCAAACTGTCTTGTCATAAAATTACCCGATGACAGCTCCGGAATCGGACGGATGCGTCCAAACAAAGTTCTTGTATATCCCTTTTCCTTTGCCTGTGCTACGGTGTTGTCCAGAAATTCTTTGATCTTCGGATATGTTTCAAAATAGCTGTCGATAAATCCCTGCGCTTCTTTGGTTCCTATATTTAAATCCTGACTCAGTCCATAGGCACTGATGCCGTATACAATTCCAAAGTTTACAGCCTTGGCATTTCTTCTCTGTAAGTCTGTCACTTCATCAAACGGTACATGAAATACTTTGGATGCCGTACTTCGATGAATGTCCTGATTTTCGCGGAACGCCTCAATCAGCTGCTCATCACCGGACATATGTGCCAAAAGCCGCAATTCAATCTGTGAATAATCGGAATCGACAAACAAATCTCCCGGCATTGGATGAAATACTTTTCTTATCATCTTTCCAAGTTCAATCCGGATCGGGATATTCTGCAGATTCGGATCTGTACTGCTCAATCGCCCGGTTGCCGTGATCGTCTGATGGAACGTTGTATGGATTTTTCCGGTTGCATCAATAAAGTTTGACAGACCATCTGCATAGGTAGATTTGAGTTTGGAAAGTTTCCGGTATTCCAGAATATCTGCAACAATCGGATAATCTCCGGCAAGTTTTTCCAAGACTTCTGCAGAAGTCGAAAAACCGGTCTTTGTCTTTTTTCCATTCGGAAGCTGCATCTTTTCGAAAAGAATCACGCCGAGCTGTTTCGGAGAATTTATGTTAAACGTCTCTCCCGCTTCCTCATAAATTTTCTGTTCCAGTTCCCCGATGGAAACCGACAGTTTCTGACCATACTCTTTTAATGCATTGGCATCGATACAGATTCCATCCTGTTCCATATCCGATAAGACAAACACCAGAGGCATCTCGATTTCGCGCATCAGCTGCTCCATCCCATGTTCCTTAAGTCCTTCCTTAAGAACTGCGGCTGATTTCCATGTAATATAAGATTCCCAGCAGGCATACCGGAGCACATCCGCTTCCTTTTCCGTGATGACATCCCCCGGCATCTGTTTGCCAAGCAGATCTGTTCTCGACGGAATCATCAGTCCCAGATAGTCTTTTGCAATATCCTCGTATGGATACGCTCCCTTGAGTGGATTGAGCAGGTATGCTGCAATCGTACGGTCAAAAAAACGGGTTCTCATTTCTTCCGGTACATCGTGCAGATCAAAAAGCAGCCAGCGCCGGCTTTAAATCTGCCGCATACAGTTCCTGTCGTTCCAGTAGATCCTGTTTTAATTTTTCTGCCGGAAGTTCCTGTGAAGCCACCATAAGATAATTGTCTTCTTCCGAAAACGAAATGGCAAGCCCGGCAAATTTCTGTTCCTCTGCGGTATCAAACAGGGAAAGCTGCTGGTTTTGTACTCCCTGCTCCACCACATAAAAGCCTGCCGCTTTTCCCTCGGCTTTTTTCCAGATCCGGTCTGCCGTCTTCTGATCCTTTACGATCTGAAAACTTTCTTCCGCATGGTTTTTTGGTGCGTCCACGGTAAACCGGTTCAAAAGATTTTTAAATTCGAGTCTCTTACACAGCAAATAGGCTTCCTCTGTATACAGAGAAGCCTTTCCGTCTATCTTTGCATTGGCAAAATCATAATCCACCGGAACATCTGTGATGATGGTTGCAAGTTCTTTGCTCATCACTGCCTGATCCCAGTATTCTACAATATTTTTGGATGCACGCGGTGGCTTTACCACATCCGCATGTGCATGAACTTCCTCAATGCATCCATACTGTCCGATCAGCGCAGTCGCTGTTTTTTCTCCAATTCCCGGCACACCCGGAATATTGTCTGCCGTATCCCCCATCAGGGCTTTTACGTCGATAAATTCCTTCGGTGTCACCTGATACCGTTCTTTGACATCTGCCGCCAGATAATCTTCAATCTCTGTTCCGGTACGCTTCGTCTTTGGAATACGAATCCTGACATGATCCGTAGCAAGCTGCAGCAGATCGCGGTCCCCGGATACGACAGAAACTTCCATCCCGGCACGCTCTCCCATTCCGGCAAGTGTACCGAGAAGATCATCGGCTTCGTATCCTTCCATCTCAATGGTACAGACCCCCATCGCCGCAAGCATTTCTTTCATCAGCGGAACCTGCTGCCGCAGGGCATCATCCATCGGTTTTCGTGTTCCCTTATATGCCTCATACATTTTATGACGAAAAGTTGGTGCATGAACATCAAATGCAACCGTCAGATAATCCGGCTGTTCCTCCTCTAATATTTTAAAAAGAATATTCAAGAATCCGTACACGGCATTGGTATGCAGACCTTCGGAATTTGTCAGATCCGGCAGTCCAAAAAATGCACGGTTTAATATGCTGTGTCCATCAATCAGCACCAGCTTTTCACTCATTACTTCTATTTCCTTCCCGGCCACGGTTTATATTGCCCGTGTTGCCTCCTTCAGCCATGCCAGCTCCTCTCCCTGCAGATACGGGGAAACAACTTTGTATACATTGGCATGGTAATCATTCAGACGTTTCTTTTCAACCTCCGTCATCTGTTTCGGATCGATAGCATCCAGATCAAACGGAACATAGGTCAGATTTTCAAAATACACTAAAACTGACCATATTCATTTTTTTTCGCCTTTTTTGGCATACTAATTCGTTTTCCAGACGTATTCCGTATTTTCCTTCGATATAAATTCCCGGTTCATCCGTAGTTACCATTCCTTCTTCAAAAACAGCTCCCCCCGGACGATCCTCAGTTCCTTTATAGCGGAATGCATTCGGTCCTTCATGCACATTGAGCACATATCCCACACCGTGTCCGGTCCCGTGTTTAAAGTCAAGTCCGGCTTCCCAGAACGGTTCACGTCGCGATAATATCAAGGTTCATCCCACTGCATCCATACAGGAAACGGGCATTTGCCAGATTCATATTGGATCTGCATACACGGGTAAAATCCGCTTTCATCTCTTCTGTCACCGGTCCGAGTGCAAATGTTCTCGTAATATCTGTCGTACCTTCCAGATAATGTCCTCCGGAATCCACCAGAAGAAGTCCCTCCGGTTTCAGTGGAACATCACTTTCCGGTGTTGCTGCATAATGTACGATTGCTCCATGATCCGCATACCCGCAGATCGTATCAAAGCTCAAATCCAGCAGGCCTTCCTGTTCTCTGCGGAGACTCTCCAGATAATCCGATGCGGAAATTTCCGTCATTGGAATTTTCCCCACATTTTTCTTCAGCCAGTACATGAATCTGCACATTGCCACTGCATCTTTTACATGGGCTTTTCTCGTATTAGAAATCTCTGTCTCATTTTTGACAGCTTTCATCTCCAGCGTCGGATCTTCTGCATCTATCATCTGTGCAGACTCCGGCAGATTATTACAGATTTTTGTATTAACCACAGCGCGATTAAGCAGAATCGTCTGATTCTCCAGTGTTTTTACATACTCATAAAATGCCTCATACGGACACGTGGTAATTCCATTCTTCTGCAGATATTCCCGCAGGGTATCATCGACAACTTCTTCCTGCAGGAACCAGATGCACTGTTCCTGTGTCAATGCCAGGTAGGAAAGAACAACCGGTACATAACTGATGTCATTTCCACGTACATTCAAAAGCCACGCAATATCATACAAAGAAGCCAGCAAATGCACCTCTGCACCTTTTTCCTTCATTTTTTCACGGACTGCGGCAAGCTTATCTTTTGTACTTCTTCCACTGTATGCTTCATCCAGAATCCACACAGGTTCTTTGGACATCGGCGGACGATCTTTCCAGATCTGTCCGATCAGATCCTCCTGTACATAAAGTTTTCCGTGTTTCTTTTCTGCGATCTGCTGCAGTTTTGCGCCCCATCTTCCATTGACAACCCTTCCGTCAAATCCGATGGTTTCGCCCTCTTTCATTGTCTGTTCCACATATTCATCAACCGTAGGAACATCTTCTTCTCCCATGCGGTACAGTGTGACCGTTGTCCCTTCTAACTGCTTTGCCGCCTGCACAAAATATCTTCCGTCTGTCCACAGTCCGGCCTTAGTCCGTGTAATCACTGCTGTTCCGGCCGAACCGGTAAATCCGGTAATAAATCTTCTTGCTTTAAAATATTCTCCAACATACTCCGATTCATGAAAATCAGCGGTTGGCACAATATAAACTGCAATGTCCCTTTTTTCCATTTCCTGTCTGAGCGCAGCAAGTCTTTCCGGTATCATTGCATGTCCTCCTTCATCTCAAAAAATTTCGTATCAAGTTCCGGATAAGAACGTTTCAGGGAAATCGGTTTCCCGGAACGGTTCAAAAAGCAGTGGCTGCTTCTCGCCGTTGTCCGCAGTTCTCCGGTTTCCTTGTCCGTCATCACATACTCGACTTCCATCTTAATTCCGTTATATTTCACCAGCTTCGTCTGAATCACAACGGTATCATCAAAATGTACCATACTGTGATACTCTACCGCAATGGATAAAACCGGACTGATAATTTCCATTTCTTCCATCTGTTTATAGCTCAGCCCCATCTGATCCATCAGATCCATTCTCGCTTCTTCCATCCATTTCACATAATTGCTGTGATGAATGATGCCCATCTGATCCGTTTCGTAATATTTTGCATGATGTTCATACGGGCGTAATTTTATACCGGTCTGCTGTCCGGCAACCTGTATCTCGTTTCTCATATCAGACACGTATAATCCAATTATCCTCTTTTGAGGGTAATGGATTATTCTCCTTTCTCCCAATATCTTGGGTTTTATTGAATACTCCATTATAATACTTAAAGCACTGTGGATCTGTACCTATATCACTACAGCTTTGACTGTTCGGAGGTGACTCAGACCACAGCTTTTCGTCTATTACTGGTAATTAGTTTGTTAACGCTTGACGTTTCTATTTACGTGATTACACAGCCGAACTCTCTGTGGAAGACAGCAGTGCTAAATATTATTTCAGGAGGTAAATCTCTATGTCCATGTACTTTGTTGGAATTGATATTTCCAAGTACAAACATGATTGCTGCATCATTTCTGCAGTCGACCAGCAGATTGTTTCTAAATTTACCATCACTAATGATAAGGATGGTTTTGAACAACTACTTATTTCACTTAATTCTCTCTCCAATCCAGAGGATATAAAAATAGGGTTTGAATCAACTGCCCATTATGCCCTCAATCTTGAACTTTTCCTTGAAAATGCCAACCACAGCTTTATGGAAGTTAATCCAGTTCTCATCAAGGAATACAAAAAATCAACTACTTTAAGGCGAACCAAAACCGATTCTGTTGACTGTGAATCAATAGCTCGGTGGTTAATGACTGTTGAGTACAAACCCCATTCAAAAGGATTTTACCACGCTTATTCCTTGAAGTCACTAACACGTTTGCGAGATAGATTAATTCGTCAACGTTCTTTTTATCTTGTGAAGATAACAAATGTTTTAGATCATACCTTTCCGGAATTTAAACCTTTTTTCAATGAACGGCTTTCCAAAACTGCTATCTATCTCCTTGAGAACTATGGTTCTGCTGAAAAAATGGCTCATATGAATTCTGCATCTTATGACAAACTACGTTGTATTTCAAGAGGTAAATTTTCTATACAACAGTTCCTTCATTTGAAAGAATTAGCTGCTAACACAGTTGGTGTCAATAATTCTATCTTTGACATTGAATTAAACAGTTTACTGACCCTATACAACTCTCTCTGCAAGGAAATAAAAAATCTTGAAGCCGAGATTACTAGACTTATTGAAGAAGTACATCCTCACTATATGTCCATCCCTGGTATCGGTCCTATTTCAGCAGCTGTTATTTATGCAGAATATGGCGACATATCAAACTTTTCAAACCCAAGTCAGATGCTTGCGTTTGCTGGAATTGAACCAGGAATAAATGACTCCGGCACTGAGTCTCATGGTGGCCGAATGGTAAAACATGGTTCTTCTCAACTGCGTTACGTTCTTCTTAATGCTTGCCTTCCTTTAATCCGTTTTGACTTAACCTTTGCAACCTATTACGCAAAGAAACGGGCAGAAGGCAAAAAACACCGGGTAGCTATTACTCACGTTGCAAAAAAACTGATTAGAGTCATCTATGCATTGGAGAGGCAGGATGTAGACTTTAACGCTCAGAAAATACGTTAATCTCTTCCCTATATATTTATCTGCTCCATCTGAAATACGTTATTTTCAGATGGTCTATTAAAGTTACCCTTTTTTATTGCACAAAATTTTTCAAAAACTCTTGACTATTTATAGTTTGTCACCTCCTGTACAGAAACTTAACATCTATATTATGCCACAAGCAGACCAGAAATTCAATGAAGTTTCATGGTTTCCCGGTGGTGTTCCGGCACTGCATGAACCGTAACGTTTACTGTTCCTCATACACCTCTTCATAATCGCTCTCATCTGCAAATAAAACATACTTTCCGTCCAGATATCCCATATATCCGTTTTCTACCACATATCCCTTCATATTTTGTCTTCTTCCTTTCTTTTATTTCCCGTTCTTTTTGGTTGAAGACCTTGAATGAAAAACTAAAACCCAACTGAAAATACGTCTAATAATCAAAATTCTGTTCTGAGGTCAAATAAAGCCCTAATAATGGATGTTCAAATTCAAATATCATGCTATAATTAAGGCATTCCAGATAGCAGGTATATATTTGTTTGCATGATTAACAGACGGCTGGCTACTTGTTATGCAAAAGTAAATGCGACCCGTCTATTTAATACCTATTGACAAATCGATTACTATCTGCAGCTTCGGTCTAATTACTTTTTAACGAATAAATCTGGCATTAAATGCACTTCATCTGGCGGGATGAGGTGCATTTTTAATAATGACATTAATGCTTTGAAATCTTCATCATCCTCTTCTACGAGCTCGTATGGACTTTTATTTCCAAGTCCAGGACGTTTTACACTATTGATATGATTCATTAATAAAGTCATATCTTCTTGCGTGT
>ENA-OQKX01000035-OQKX01000035.1-human-gut-metagenome-genome-assembly--contig:-NODE-35-length-23738-cov-3.299056_pt1 | contig 23738 bp, 19 predicted proteins | sample MGYA00242654_ERZ504810 | MGnify/ENA primary metagenome ERZ504810 (study PRJEB26092, sample SAMD00036378) | human gut metagenome | host: Homo sapiens | study: EMG produced TPA metagenomics assembly of... | reverse complement strand
CAACAATACAGGAATATGTAGATACGGGGGATTTTGCGCAGGCAAGTATAGCACTTGGATCCGATTTCCAAAATCTTGTTAGAGATATGGGAGAGAAAACGGAACGAATCTCACGGAAAATCTGGAAGGTGGAATTTCTGAACAGTCAAAGTTGTATAATCAGGCAGTTGATATGAATATTCAAGTGACGAAAATATTATTTATTATATTTATAATGGTGTCGGTAGTGGTTCTTTTGATTATGAGGAGAACAGTAAGCAAACCGGCAAGTGCAGCCAGTTGTCAGTTAGATCATATTATTGATGATATTAACAAGAAAAAAGGAGATCTTACAAAACGCATTACAGTCCGTTCACATGATGAAATCGGTCAATTGTCAGAAGGTATTAATAATTTTATTATTCAATTACAGATGGTTATTCGTAAAGTTCACCACCAATCGGAGTCAATGCAGAATTCTCTTGGGGTGATGAATACAGAAGTGAACAGTTCCAGCGAAAATGTAAATTATATTGCTACGACGATGGAAGAAATTAACGGCAAGTATGGAAGAAATAGCATCTTCAATTGAAGGGCTTATGAAGAATACACATGAGATATTGGAGTTTGTTAATAATGTAGGTGATCAGACGAAGGAATGTGTTTCCATTTCTTCCGATATTAAAGCTTTGGCAATTAGGCGTAAAAGAAGAAACTGAAAAGAAGAAAAATGAAATTTCAAATCTTATTAATGTAAAAACAGAATGCTTTATTTTCTTCGATAGAGGCGAGCAGGCAGATTACAAATATAAATAATTTAACCAATGATATTCTTGATATTGCAAGTCAGACAAATCTTCTGGCTTTAAATGCATCTATTGAAGCTGCGCGTGCCGGAGAAGTAGGGAAAGGTTTTGCTGTTGTGGCTGAAGAAATTCGACAATTGGCTGAAAACAGTAAAAATACTGCAAATGATATTCAGAGTATTAGTGTAGAAGTGATATCGGCAGTAAATCAACTTATGGAGAATGCACAAAATCTTATGTACTTTGTACAAAATCGGATTATGAGTGATTACGTTGGATTTGAAGGTGCTACGGATACGTATTATGAGAAGGCAGAGCATATGGATTCTGTTATGGCTGTTTTTAACGATAATATTTCGGCATTACATAAGGTTATGGCTGAGATGAATAATGGAATCACCAACATATCAACGGTTGTGGAAGAAAATGCACAGGGAATTAGCAGTGCAACAGAAAATGTGTCTGATCTTGCAAATTCTATCACGAACATTCGACAACAAGCAACGGAAAACGTTGACTCTTCAAAACATCTTATGGAAGAAATGAATCGTTTTCAGAAAATTTAGGATCAGATTCAGGGAAAGATGGGAAACATGAGAAAAAAAATTGCGTTTCTTGCAGGTGCAATCAGTTTTGATAATCAGAATCGTGTGATCGACGGTGTATTAAGACGTGCTGCGGAATTCGATACGGATGTATTTATTTTTACATGCTTTGTGAACTATGATGAGTCGGAAGAAAACAAAGTCGGAGCATTTCAAATTATGGAACTTCCGGATCTTACTACCTACGATGGTGTGATCGTTATGAAAAATTCAATACAATATGAACCGGCTTCCAACTCGTTGATGAACCGGATAAAAGAGAGCAGGATTCCAGCGGTAAGTGTTGATGAATATATTGATGGAATGCATAATGTCGGAATATCGGATTACAATAGCCAGAAACGTATTGTAGAACATCTGATAAAGAAACATCATCTGACAAAAATCAATTATGTGTGCGGTATTCTGCAGGGCAAAGAAGGAATGGAACGTTATCGGGCATATAGGGATGCTATGGAAGAGCATGGCATTCCTGTTTGTGATTGTCAGGTTTACTGCGGAAATTATAATCGTGAAAGCGGAAGAAAAGCCATCGAATATTTTATGAAAAACCAGACGCCGCAGGCAATTGTATTTGCAAATGATGCGATGGCGATCGGCGGAATGGAGCGCTTGCAGCAGTATGGTTATGAAATCCCAAAAGATATCGTAGTAACCGGTTTTGACAATGATGAGCTGTCCGCATTTTATATTCCGTCTTTGACGACCGTTGATCGCAGACAGGAAATGCTCGGGGAAAAGGCGGTCGATCTGCTTTTTGATGCACAAAGTCATACATCTGTGAAATTGGAAACCCAGATTCTGTATCGGGAAAGCTGCGGATGTAACTGCCAGACACCAAAGTCGATCCGGGATCTTCGAGTGGAATATCAGAACCAATGCTTAAGCTATGAGGAGGCACTAGATGCGTTAAAAAGTATGGAACTCGATCTGACCGGGCTTGAGAGTGTGGAAGAATTGTGTTCGCGGTTAAAAAAATATGTTATCCGATCAGATATGAAAGAGTTTTATCTTTGCCTGTGTGATGAAAAAAAGTTGTTTGCGTATGATGACATAAAAACTAATATCAGAGAACAAGCGATTTGTGAGCACTATACCCAAAAGGTTCATATACCGCTTGCCTATCATGATAGAAAGTTTGACTCCTATGGAAAATTTCCGTCAAAGGAAATTTTGCCTTATGAAATGAGAAATAAATTACAGAAAACATTCTACATAGTGACACCAATTTATTATCAAAAAATATGTTATGGATATTGTGTCTCGGATGGAAGTGTCTTTGCGTTAAAAAGTGAGCTTGCATATTTATGGACGGTTAATATCGGTATGGCACTCGAAAATATTCGCAAATGGAAATGGATCAATCAGATGAATGAGAAGATCAACCGTATGTGGAAGTATGACATGCTGACACAGGTGTTCAATCGGAGTGGCTTTTTTTATTCCGCAAATGCGGTTGTTGAACGGATTAAAGGACAACATCGGCGGGCATTTATGATTTTTTTGGATATTGACGGTCTAAAGAGTGTCAATGATGGGTTAGGGCATAAGGTCGGCGATGCTTTCATACGCGAGATGGCAGATGTGATAAAGGCATCAGTTCCGAAGGATTGTCTGGTAATGCGTTATGGAGGTGATGAATTTGTGGTGTTTGGGAGTTGTACGAATGCCAAGCGGATGCAGATGATCGTAAGTAAGATAAAAAATACAATGGAAAAAGAAAATCAAAACGAGAAGAGAATCTACCAATTGTCTGCCAGTATCGGATGTTCCGTACATGCATCTGACGAGATTGATGATTTAAATCAGTTGATCGAATCGGCGGACAAGCGCATGTATGAAGAAAAGAAGAAAAACATATGAGAAGATAATAAAGGCTATTCAGAAAATAAGGACAGTTTTTTAGTCTAATCAGAGGCTAAAAAGCTGTCCTATTTTGTATCTTTTGGTGTATCAGATAAGAGAAAAAGGGGGCAGACAATGGAAAACAGATATTATCTGGCGATTGATATCGGAGCGTCGAGTGGACGCCATATTCTTGCGCATAAGAAAGACGGGCGAATTGTCTTAGAGGAGATCTATCGATTTCCAAACGGAATGCAGGAACATAACGGACATAAAGTGTGGAATGTGGATCAGCTTTTTGGGGAAATTCAAACCGGAATGAAGAAATGTGCGGATATAGGAAAGATTCCGTATAGTATGGGAATCGATACCTGGGCTGTAGATTTTGTATTGTTGGATGATCAGGGACAAAGAATTGGTGATGCCGTGGCATATCGTGATGCGAGAACGGATGGGATGGACAAGCAGGTATATGAGATTATTTCGGAAAATGATTTGTATGAAATTACGGGTATTCAAAAGCAGAAGTTTAATACGATCTATCAGCTAATGGCGCTTAAGCAGCAGAATCCGGAAAGCCTGGATAGGGCACAAAGTATGCTTATGATTCCGGATTATTTTAACTTTCTTTTGACGGGAAATAAGTTACAGGAATATACGAACGCGACAACAACACAGCTGGTTGATCCGAAAGCCAATGACTGGAACTGGGCATTGATTGATCGGCTGGGATATCCGAGAACCCTCTTTCAGACAATTATGATGGCGGGAAGCATTGTCGGAAACTTGGCGGATTCTATTCAGAAACAGGTAGGTTTTGAATGCAAAGTAGTCTTGCCGGCAACGCATGATACAGCTTCTGCAGTGATGGCAGTTCCATCCAAAGAGGAACAGCCACTTTATATCAGTTCCGGAACATGGTCATTGATGGGAACCGAATTGAAAGAAGCTGCCTGTGATGAGCAAAGCAGAAAGCATAACATGACGAATGAGGGCGGATACGATTATCGCTTCCGCTATCTTAAGAATATTATGGGACTCTGGATGATCCAGTCGGTGCGAAAGGAGATAGCCCCGGAACTTGGTTTTGGAGAGATCAGCGAACTTGCGTCAAAGCAGACGATTCCTTCTTTCGTTGATGCCAACGATCCGAGATTTCTTGCGCCGGAGCATATGACGAGCGAGGTGCAGAAAGCCTGTAAAGAGAGTGGACAGCAGGTGCCACAGGGCATTGCGGAAGTTGCCTGTGTGATCTACAACAGTCTCGCAAAATGCTATGCCGATACAGCAAAGGAGATTGAGAAACTGACCGGAAAAACATACGACTGTATTCAGATCGTTGGTGGCGGTGCCAATGCGGATTATCTGAACAAACTGACCGCATTTTTCACGAAGAAGACAATCTATGTAGGACCGACGGAAGCGACTGCGATCGGTAATCTCTGTGCGCAGATGATCGCAGCGGGAGAATTAGAAAACTTAAAGGAGGCAAGACAATGTGTTTATGCTTCCTTCCCAATTCATAAATACGAAAAGTAAAGGAGAAGAGACATGACAAATTACGAAGCAGCAAGAGAAAAATATGCAGCACTCGGTGTGGATACCGACAAGGCGATCGAGACATTAAAGAAAGTTCCGGTATCGCTTCACTGCTGGCAGCTGGATGATGTGATCGGTTTTGACAATGACGGAGGACTTACTGGAGGCATTCAAACGACCGGTAATTATATGGGCCGTGCTAGAACGCCGGAACAGTTGATGGCAGATATGGAAGAAGCGATGAGACTGATGCCGGGAACCGCAAAATTAAACATACATGCATCTTATGCAATCTTTGCACCGGGGGAATTTGCAGACAGAGATGCGCTTGAACCAAAGCATTTTGCTAAATGGGTAGAATTTGCCAAGAAGCATCATATGGGTATCGATTTTAATCCGACCTTTTTCTCACACGAGAAAGTAAAGGACGGTCAGACACTTTCGAGTCCGGACGAGGAGACAAGACGTTTCTGGATCAATCACGGAAAGGCATGCATCCGCATCTCGGAATATTTTGCAAAAGAGACCGGAATGCCTTGCGTTATGAACATCTGGACCGGTGATGGATTTAAAGATGTTCCGGCAGACCGTATGGGACCTCGTATGCGATACAAGGATTCCATCGAGCAGATCTTATCGGAGCCATACGATCATAACCTCGTAAAGCCTTGTGTGGAGTCAAAAGTTTTCGGTATAGGTGTGGAGTCTTACACAGTCGGATCGGCTGAGTTTACACTTAGTTTTGCTGCTTTACATGACGGCTGTATGCCACTTATGGACAACGGACATTATCATCCACTGGAGTATGTATCTGACAAGATTCCGGCAATGCTCTGCTTTTATCCGGAATTTGCATTGCATATCACAAGAGGTGTGCGCTGGGATTCCGATCATGTGCTGATTCTTGATGATGAGACGAAGGAGATGGCAAAAGAAATTGTAAGAGGTAATGCGCTTGACCGTGTCTATATGGCTTTGGACTATTTTGATGCAAGTATCAACCGTGTTTCGGCACTTGCAACAGGATTTCGAAGCTGGCAGAAAGCCCTTCTTATAGCTTTATGTACACCGAATGCAATGCTCAAAGCGCTTCAGGATACGAATCAGATGAGCAAACTTATGGTTATGAATGAGGCGGTGAAGATGTTGCCGATCGGTGAGATATGGGATGAGTACTTAAGACGTGAGGGCGTCGTTGATGATCTTCATTTCTATGATGAAATCGAAAAGTATGAGAACGAAGTATTGGAAAAGAGAAATTAAAAAAGAATAGAAAAGAGGAATTATAATTATGAATTTTTTAGATGCAGAATTTGTACAGGAATTTATCCGCATGGCGAATGACGGATGGGAGCAGGGATGGCATGAGAGAAATGGTGGAAACCTTTCTTATCGTGTAAAACCGGAAGAAGTAGAATTGATAAAAGAGAATTTTAAGGCGAAGGAATGGCAGCCAATTGGCACAAGTGTACCGAATCTTGCCGGCGAGTTTTTTCTGGTTACGGGAAGCGGTAAGTATTTCCGCAATGTGATCATTAAGCCGGAAGATTCCATCTGCATGATTGAACTGGACGAAAAAGGTGAAAATTACCGTATTGTCTGGGGGCTGGTCAATGGAGGCAGACCGACTTCCGAGCTTCCGAGTCATTTGATGAATCTCGAAGTAAAAAAACTTCAAAATCCAAATTACCGTGTGGTCTATCATGCACATACCACCAATATTATTGCACTCACATTTGTACTTCCACTCGAAGATAAAGTGTTTACGAGAGAACTGTGGGAGATGGCAACGGAGTGTCCGGTTGTTTTTCCGGACGGTGTCGGTGTTGTTCCGTGGATGGTTCCGGGAGGAAGAGAGATCGCGGTTGCAACAAGTGAACTGATGAAAAAGTATGATCTGGCCATTTGGGCACATCACGGAATGTTCGCAGCAGGCGAAGATTTTGATCTGACATTCGGTCTGATGCACACCGCTGAGAAATCGGCAGAAATTCTTGTGAAGATGTTATCCATGAGACCGGATAAGCTTCAGACGATCACTCCGGACAATTTCCGGGATCTGGCAAAAGATTTTAACGTTACATTGCCGGAAGAATTTCTTTACGAAAAATAAACAAGAAAAAATTGGCAGTGAAGCTGTTGCATCGTAGCCTCACTGCCAATTTTTATTGTGATTAAACGTTATTGTCTGTAAAAATCAATAATCCGGTCAAGTCTTGCGGTCATGTTGGAAAGGAGCGCATCTAAAATTGTGATAGCTGTCATTGCCTCAACAACGACTACTGCACGCGGAACGATAATCGGATCGTGTCGTCCTTTGATACTGATCTCAATTTCTTTTCCGCTTTGTTGACGGTCTGCTGTGTTGCTGCAATGGACGGTGTCGGTTTGACAGCTGCGCGGAAAAATAACAGAGAGCCATCACTCATGCCACCGAGCGTGCCACCGGAATAATTGGTTCTCTTGGAGATATGTCCATTCTCCATGCAAAATGCATCGTTGTTGGTTAGCCCGGTAGCGGTAGCTGCACCAAATCCGGCTCCGATTTCAAAGCCCTTTACGGCACCGATCGAGAGGATTGCTTTTGCCAGATTCGCATCGAGTTTTTCAAAAACGGGATCACCGAGTCCGACGGGAAGCCCCAAAATCTGACATTCGATGATGCCACCGCTGGAGTTTTGTTCCTGTAAACATTTTTCGAGATATGCGCTGGCTTTTGCTGCGGCTGTTGCATCCGGCATATACAGCTTGTTTTTTGAAATTTCTGCGGGATCAAACAGGGCAGGATCAATGGACACCGGACCGATTGCCTGACTGTAGGCAAGTATGGAGATGTTCATCTGCTCTAAAATTTTGATCGCAATTGCACCGCCGGCAACGCGTCCGATCGTTTCGCGCCCCGAGGAGCGTCCGCCGCCGCGGTAATCACGAAATCCGTATTTTTCGTCAAAACAGAAATCAGCATGTCCCGGTCGGTAGTAGGAGGCAATTTCACTGTAATCGGCAGAGTGCTGGTCCTTGTTCCAGACCATCATGGAAATCGGGGTACCGGTTGTTTTTCCCTCAAAGACACCGGATAAGATTTCTACCGTGTCATTTTCCCTGCGCTGTGTGGTAAATTTGGACTGGCCGGGTTTACGCCGGTCTAAAAATTTCTGGATATCTTCTTCACAGAGGCTGAGTCCGGCAGGACAGCCATCCACAACAACACCGATGCCTTTGCCGTGGGATTCCCCCCATGTGGTGATACGAAATAAATTGCCAAATGATGAGCCTGCCATAAATGCCTCCTTAAAAACGTTAATATTCTAAGGGATATTATAAAAAACATCGCATTGAATAGTCAAGAGAGATATGGTAATATTTAAAGGAAATAAACATAAAAAAGAGAGAGGGAACATATGGAATTTAACGCAGTATATCATCAGGCGAGTGACAATTACTGTTATCCGCTGAATGAGGATGAGCTGATTATCAATATAAAAACGGGCTACGATGTAAAATCGGTATCCATTATACTCGGAGATCCGTTTGCCGCGGGAATATTAGGCGGCGGGGAGTACTGGGATGGAAAAAGGAGCCGATCATATATAAAAAGCGGTTAAAAAATCAGATCTGGTGGACCACAACCGTGCGTCCGGAGTACAAGCGTCTGAAGTATTATTTTGAACTTCAGACAGAGGAGGAAAGCTGGTTTTATTTTGAAGACGGGTTTGTCAGCAGCGAACAGATGCATCTGGAGGGCAGAAGCCGTCAGTGCTTTGTTTTCCCGTGGATGAATCCCTGTGATGTACCGCGTACCCCGGCATGGGTCAATGATACCGTATGGTATCAGATTTTCCCGGATCGTTTCTGCAACGGAGATCCTTCCAATGATCCTGAGAATGTGGTTTTGTGGAGAGAGCATGGAAGCGTGACCAATGAGGAATGTTTCGGAGGAGATCTGGCGGGGATTACAGACAAGCTGGATTATCTGCAGAATCTGGGAATCAACGGTCTGTATCTGACACCGATCAACGAAGCTCCGTCAAATCACAAATACGATACCACGGATTATACGAAGATTGATCCGCGTTTTGGCGATGAGGAAACCTTTAAACACCTTGTGAAGGAAGCGCATAAGCGGGGCATCCGCGTAATGCTTGACGGTGTGTTCAATCATTCCGGATATTATTTCGCACCGTGGCAGGATGTGCTTGCAAAGGGACCGGAGTCAGAATATTATGACTGGTTTATGATCAATGAATGGCCGTTTGATAAAAACGGGCAGGCGGCAAAGAAGAAACAGTATTATACATTTGCCTTTTTTGATTCCATGCCAAAGATCAATACAAACAATCCGAAAGTACGCAAATATTTTGTAGATATTTGTGCCAACTGGGTGGAAAATTACGGAATCGATGGAATCCGTCTGGATGTGGCAAATGAAGTTTCCCACAGGTTCTGCAAAGAACTGCATGCGCGGGTCAAGGAGATCAACCCGGATATCTATATTCTCGGAGAAATCTGGCACAACGCGCTTCCGTGGCTGCGCGGAGATGAGTTTGATGCGGTAATGAATTATCCGCTTGGACAAAGTATCAAGGATTTCTGGATTGATAAGAGCCTGACGAATGAAGACTTTGAGTATACAATCAACCGCTGCTATACAAGCTATATGCAGCAGACCAATGATGTGCTGTTTAATCTGCTCGATTCGCATGATACCAAGCGGCTTCGCTCGGATGTGAAGAATCTGGATGAATATTTTGCACAGATTGCTGTGCTTTTTGCAATGCCGGGAAGTCCGTGCATTTACTACGGAACAGAAATTGCCATGGAAGGAAGCTATGATCCGGACTGCCGCAGATGTATGCCGTGGTCGGATATTGAGGCCGGAAAGTATGCAGAGCGCAGCAGGATCATATCTACACTGATTCATCTGCGCCGGCAGGAACCGCTCTTAAAAAGCCGTAATTTTCATTTTCCGAATGATTATGCAGCGTACAGGCGTGTGATCCAGTTTCAGAAAGTGGATTTTCCGGATTGTTATGTGGAAGTGCTGATTAACTGCTGTGAGGAAGATGTCGAGGTAGTGCCGCAGGGAGAAATTCTGCTTGAACGACATTACATAGATTCCACACTTTTGTCCAACGGTATTTTGATCCGCAGAATTCGAAAGTAAATAAAAAGAAAGAGGAATAACAGAAAATGGCTACATATGAGTTGTTAAAACAGGAAGGCAGTGCGAAACGTGCGGTGTTTCATACGGTGCACGGAGATATCCAGACGCCGGTGTTTATGAATGTGGGAACGGTGGCCGCAATCAAGGGGGCTGTTTCAACAATGGATCTCAAAGAGATCAAATGTCAGGTGGAACTGTCCAATACCTATCATCTGCATGTGCGTCCAGGAGACAAGCTGATCAAAGAAATGGGCGGACTGCATAAGTTTATGGTCTGGGATCGTCCGATTCTGACAGATTCCGGCGGATTTCAGGTGTTTTCCCTGGCAGGACTCCGGAAAATTAAGGAGGAGGGCGTATATTTCCATTCCCATGTAGATGGCGCAAAGATCTTTATGGGACCGGAAGAGAGCATGCAGATCCAGTCAAACCTCGGATCGACGATTGCCATGGCATTTGACGAGTGTCCATCGAGTGTGGCAGAGCGCAGATATGTCGAAGATTCTGTTGCGCGTACGGCCCGCTGGCTGGAGCGGTGCAAAAAAGAAATGCAGCGTCTGAACAGTCTGGAAGATACGATTAATAAAGAGCAGCTGTTGTTTGGAATTAACCAGGGAGCAATTTTTTCAGATATCCGGACGGACCATGCAAAGAGAATTTCGGAACTGGATCTGGATGGGTATGCAATTGGCGGACTTGCAGTGGGAGAAACCCATGAACAGATGTATCAGATCATAGAGGAGACCGTTCCGTATCTTCCGAAAAACAAGCCGACGTATCTGATGGGCGTGGGAACACCTGCAAATATTCTCGAGGGGGTAGCGCGCGGAATCGATTTCTTTGACTGTGTATATCCGAGCAGAAACGGACGCCACGGACATGTATATACCAACGAAGGAAAGTTGAATCTGTTTAACCAGAAATACGAAAAAGACATGCGTCCGATTGAGGAGGGCTGCCAGTGTCCGGCATGCCGGCACTACAGCAGAGCCTATATCCGGCATCTGTTAAAAGCAAAGGAAATGCTTGGCATGCGCCTGTGTGTTCTTCATAACCTGTATTTTTACAATACCATGATGGAAGAGATCCGGGATGCTCTCGATGCCGGAAATTTTGCTTCCTACAAAGAAGAAAAACTGTACCGGATGGGACAGTCAAGTATAAAAAATGTCTAAAAAAGCCAAAAAGGCTTGCCCAAAGAACGGAAGTTGTGTAGAATGGGTTTTAGTATTTGAATATAGGAGGAAACATTGATGAGCGCAATTTTAGCAAATAGCAGCGCTTCCGCTTCCGGCGGAATGGGCATGTTTGGTATGATTATCTGGCTGGTAGTAATCTTCGGATTTATGTATTTTCTGATGATTCGTCCACAGAAGAAGGAGCAGAAGAAAAAAGATCTGATGCTTTCCGAAGTAGCTGTGGGAGACACCGTTCTTACTACATCCGGTTTCTATGGAACAATTATTGATATTGTAGATGATACCGTTATCGTAGAGTTCGGAAACAACAAAAACTGTCGTATTCCAATGCAGAAAGCTGCAATTGCAGACGTAGAAAAAGCAGAATCTGCATCATAAAGAACATGAGAGAGGGTGTCGCATTTGCGGCACCTTTTTGCATTCCTTTTTCAATTCAGAATAATAAAAAAGATCTATTATAATCTCAGATTATATTATTTATGAAAAAGTAAAATGGATTTTTAGTTGAAAAGAAGGCCCTGTTGCTATATATTAATAGGTAATAGACTTTGAAACAGCAGAGTAGAAAAGAGGAAAAGCAATGGAATGTCAAATTGGTGTGATCTCGGGAGACGGTATTGGACCGGAGATCGTTACAGAGGCAAAAAAAGTATTAGACCAGATTGGGAAAAAATATGGTCATTCATTTCACTATACGGATATCCTGATGGGTGGATGCTCGATTGATGCAACCGGAGTTCCTTTGACCGATGATGCGATTGCGGCAGCAAAAGCAAGTGATGCGGTACTGATGGGATCTATCGGAGGAAATACTTCCACATCCCCGTGGTACAAGTTAGCACCGGAGCTTCGCCGGAGGCAGGACTTTTAAAGCTGCGTAAATCGCTCAATCTGTTTGCAAACCTTCGCCCGGCATATTTATATGAAGATTAAAGGCTGCATGTCCACTGCGTGATGATATCATCGGAACAGGATTTGATATGATGATTATGCGTGAGCTGACAGGCGGTTTGTATTTCGGAGCGCGAAAGACAGAGGAAGTAGATGGCGTGACGACAGCAACCGATACACTTACCTACAATGAAAATGAGATCCGCAGAATTGCAAAGCGAGGTTTTGACATTGCAATGAAGCGCCGCAAAAAGGTAACTTCCGTGGATAAGGCAAATGTTCTGGATTCTTCCCGGCTCTGGAGAAAAATCGTAGAAGAAGTTGCAAAAGATTATCCGGAAGTAACGTATGAGCATATGCTTGTCGATAACTGTGCAATGCAGCTTGTGAAAGATCCAAAACAGTTTGACGTGATTCTGACGGAGAATATGTTTGGAGATATTTTATCCGATGAGGCTTCCATGGTGACCGGTTCCATCGGTATGTTATCATCCGCAAGTTTGAATGATACCAAATTTGGTTTATATGAGCCGAGTGGCGGGTCTGCACCGGATATTGCCGGAAAAGGCATTGCCAACCCGATTGCAACCATTTTAAGTGCAGCCATGATGCTTCGCTATACGTTTGATCTGGATAAAGAGGCTGATGCGATTGAGAATGCCGTGAAACAGGTATTAAAAGAAGGATATCGTACCATTGATATCATGCCGCAGGCAGGAGAGAGCACAGAAGGGATTAAACAGGTTGGTACAGCAAAGATGGGCGACCTGATCGCAGAGAGAGTTTAAGGAGAACATAATATGATAAGTGATAACGCAAGGAGCGGTATGCAGCAGGCTCCGGCGCGCAGTCTTTTTAATGCGCTCGGATTTACCGCAGAAGAATTAAAAAACCAATGGTCGGAATTGTAAGTTCCTACAATGAAATTGTTCCGGGTCATATGAATATTGATAAAATTGTAAACGCCGTAAAACTCGGCGTTGCGGAAGCAGGTGGCGTACCGGTTGTATTTCCGGCAATCGCGGTATGTGATGGTATTGCCATGGGACATGTCGGCATGAAATATTCTCTGGTTACCAGAGACCTGATTGCAGATTCCACGGAGTGTATGGCTATCGCCCATCAGTTTGATGCACTGGTTATGGTGCCAAACTGTGATAAGAATGTACCGGGGCTTCTGATGGCAGCTGCCCGTCTGAATCTTCCGACCGTATTTGTATCCGGCGGACCGATGCTTGCCGGACATGTGCAGGGAAAGAAGAGAAGTCTTTCTTCCATGTTTGAGGCAGTCGGATCTTACGCAGCAGGAACCATGACAGAGGATGATGTACTTGAATATGAGAATAAAGTCTGCCCGACCTGTGGGTCCTGCTCCGGCATGTATACCGCAAACTCTATGAACTGTCTGACCGAAGCTCTTGGTATGGGACTTCGCGGAAACGGAACGATTCCGGCTGTTTACTCGGAACGTATCAAACTTGCAAAACATGCAGGTATGGCAGTTATGGATATGTTCCGCAAGAATATCTGCGCGCGTGATATTATTACAAAAGAGTCCATCTTAAATGCACTGACAGTAGATATGGCACTGGGATGTTCCACAAACTCCATGCTGCATCTGCCGGCGATCGCGCATGAGATTGGTTTTGATTTTGATATCAGCTTTGCAAACCCGATCAGCGAAAAGACACCAAACCTCTGCCATCTGGCACCGGCTGGTCCTACTTATATGGAGGATCTCAATGAAGCCGGCGGTGTATATGCAGTGATGAAAGAACTGGCAGATATCGGTCTGTTACATACCGATTGTATGACCGTAACCGGAAAGACGATCGGAGAGAACATTGCAAACGCAGTGAACCGCAATCCGGAAGTCATCCGTCCGGTTGATCATCCATATTCCAAGACCGGTGGTCTGGCTGTTCTGAAAGGAAATCTGGCACCGGATGGTTCAGTGGTTAAGCGTTCTGCTGTTGTCGATGAGATGATGGTTCATGAAGGACCGGCAAGAGTCTTTGAGTGTGAGGAAGATGCTATCGCAGCGATCAAGGGCGGCAAGATTGTAGAGGGTGATGTCGTTGTCATCCGCTATGAGGGACCGAAGGGCGGACCTGGTATGAGAGAAATGTTAAATCCGACTTCTGCGATTGCCGGTATGGGGCTTGGCAGTTCCGTTGCCCTGATTACCGACGGACGTTTTTCCGGTGCATCCAGAGGCGCATCCATCGGACATGTTTCTCCAGAAGCAGCAGTTGGGGGACCGATTGCTCTGGTAGAAGAGGGCGATATCATAAAGATCAATATCCCGGAGATGACATTGAACGTAGATGTTTCGGATGAAGAGATGGCCGCACGACGTGCAAAATGGCAGCCGAGAGAGCCGAAGGTTACCACCGGATATCTTAAGAGATATTCTGCACTGGTTACTTCCGGAAACCGTGGAGCTGTCTTGGAAGTGCCAGAAGAGAAATAAAGGATAGAGGGTTAGAAAATGCAGTTGACAGGATCACAGGTGATTATAGAATGCCTGAAAGAACAGGGTGTAGATACCGTTTTCGGATATCCGGGCGGTGCAATCCTGAACGTTTATGATGAATTATACAAACATCCGGAAATCCGGCATGTACTTACATCGCATGAGCAGGGGGCTTCCCATGCAGCAGACGGATATGCCAGAAGTACAGGAAAAGTCGGAGTCTGTATGGCAACAAGCGGACCGGGAGCCACCAATCTGGTGACCGGTATCGCAACTGCGTATATGGATTCCATTCCGATCGTGGCAATCACTTGCAATGTTGGGGTATCACTCCTCGGAAAAGACAGTTTTCAGGAAATTGATATTGCTGGCATCACAACACCGATTACAAAATACAGTTTTATTGTAAAAGATGTAACAAAACTTGCCGATACGATTCGCAGAGCTTTTTCCATTGCGCGGAAAGGACGCCCGGGCCCGGTTCTGGTAGATATCACCAAGGATGTGACTGCCAACAAAACAGAGTATATAAAGAAAGAGCCAAAAATGCCGCAGCCGGATTGTTCGGCATTCAATGAGGATGATTTAAAGAAAGCCATCCAGATGATTGAAAAGGCAAAGAAGCCGTACATATTTGTCGGAGGAGGAGCAATCCTTTCCGGAGCCAGTGAAGTATTAAAGACATTTGTAGAAAAAACAGATGCACCGGTCTGCGACACACTGATGGGAAAAGGTGCATATGATGGAACATCAGAAAACTATACCGGAATGCTTGGAATGCACGGAACAAAGACGTCCAATCTCGGTGTCAGTGAATGTGATCTTCTGATCGCAGTTGGTGTTCGTTTTTCTGACCGTGTACTTGGAAATCCAAAGAAATTTGCAAAACAGGCAAAGATTCTGCAGATTGATATTGATCCGGTAGAAATCAATAAAAATATTATCGTAAATCACAGCATTATCGGGGATGTGGCAATCGTCCTCGGAAAGCTGAATGAAAAACTTGAGCAGCAGAAACATACCGAGTGGCTTTCCCATATTGCGGATTATCAGAAGATGTATCCTATGACCATTCCAAAGGAAGGGTTAAGTGGTCCGTTTATGATCGCAAAGATCTATGAGATGGCAAAAGATGCCATTATGGTCACGGAAGTCGGTCAGCATCAGATGTGGGCTGCACAGTATTTTAAATACAGTAAACCAAGAACCCTGCTGACATCCGGAGGTCTTGGTACGATGGGGTATGGTCTTGGCGCTGCAATTGGTGCACAGACTGCAAATCCGGATAAGCAGGTGATCAATATTGCGGGAGACGGATGTTTCCGCATGAATATGAATGAACTTGCAACAGCATCCAGACAAAAGCTTCCGTTGATTGAAGTGATTGTCAATAACCATGTACTCGGAATGGTCCGCCAGTGGCAGACACTTTTCTATAAACAGCATTATTCCGCAACGGTTTTAGATGACGGTGTGGACTACGTAAAGATTGCAGAGGCGATGGGCGCAGCTGCCCGGCGTGTGACAACACAGGAAGAGTTTAACGCAGCTTTTCAGGAAGCATTGGAAAGTAAGACGCCGTTTGTAATTGACGCGATTGTGGATTCGGATGACAAGGTATGGCCGATGGTTGCACCGGGGGCTCCGATCAATGAATGTTTCGATGGAAAAGATTTCGAGGGCAAGAATAAATAAGCAACAGCATAGTAAAATATAGGAGGAAGTTTGAAATGAGCAGAGTATACAATTTCTCAGCAGGACCGGCAGTATTGCCGGAGGAGGTACTGCAGGAAGCAGCAGATGAAATGTTGGATTACAGAGGATGCGGCATGTCCGTTATGGAAATGAGCCACAGATCCAAAGTATTCGATGACATCATCAAGGATGCAGAAAAAGATTTAAGAGAGCTGATGAACATTCCAGATAATTATAAGGTATTGTTCTTACAGGGTGGAGCATCCCAGCAGTTTGCAGCAGTTCCTATGAATCTGATGAAGAATAAGAAAGCCGGATACATTGTCACAGGACAGTGGGCAAAGAAGGCTTATCAGGAAGCACAGATGTACGGAGAGGCAATTGAGCTTGCATCCTCTGCAGATCAGACATTCTCTTATATTCCGGATTGTTCCGATCTGGATATTCCGGATGATCTGGATTACGTTTATATCTGTGAGAACAACACCATTTACGGAACCAAATACAAGAAGCTTCCAAACACAAAGGGAAAGACACTGGTAGCAGATGTATCTTCCTGCTTCTTATCTGAGCCTGTAGATGTGACAAAGTATGGCGTAATCTATGGTGGCGTACAGAAGAATATCGGACCGGCAGGTGTTGTAATCGTAATTGCACGGGAAGACCTGATTACAGATGATGTACTTCCTGGCACACCAACCATGCTCAAGTGGAAGACACAGGCAGACAAAGACAGCCTGTACAACACACCGCCATGCTACGGCATTTATATCTGCGGTAAAGTCTTTAAGTGGCTGAAAAAGATGGGCGGCTTAGAGGAAATGCAGAGACGCAACATTGAAAAAGCAAAGATCCTTTATGATTTCCTGGATGAGAGCAAACTGTTCAAGGGAACTGTCAGAAAAGAAGACCGTTCACTGATGAATGTACCGTTCGTAACCGGAGACAAGGATATGGATGCGAAATTCGTAAAAGAGGCAACCGAGGCTGGCTTCGTAAACCTGAAAGGACATCGTACCGTTGGTGGTATGCGTGCATCCATTTACAACGCAATGCCAAAAGAGGGCGTAGAAAAGCTTGTTGCGTTCATGAAGAAATTTGAGAAGGAGAATGCATAAAATGTTTAATTATACATGCTTAAATCCTATCGCTGGGGTAGGTCTGGATTTATTTTCTGATGATTACAAAAAAGTAGACGATCTGGCAGGCGCTGATGCAGCACTTGTCCGCAGTGCGGCAATGCACGATCTGGATCTTCCGGATTCACTGCTTGCAGTTGCCCGCGCCGGTGCAGGTGTCAACAATATTCCGCTTGACAAATGTGCTGACAAAGGTATCGTTGTATTTAATACACCGGGTGCAAATGCCAATGGTGTAAAAGAACTTGTTTTTGCAGGAATGTTATATGCATCCCGCGATATTGTCGGTGGTATTGACTGGTGTCTGGCAAACCAGAACGATGATAACATTGCAAAAACTGCAGAGAAACAGAAGAAGAACTTTGCAGGAACAGAGATTTCCGGAAAGAAATTAGGTGTCATCGGACTTGGAGCCATCGGTGTGCTCGTAGCAAATGCCGCAACCCATATGGGTATGGAAGTATATGGATATGATCCATATATTTCTGTCAATGCTGCATGGAACTTATCCAGAAGCGTAAAGCATATCAGCAATGTAGAAGATATTTACAAAGAGTGCGATTACATTACGATCCATGTACCTCTTTTGGATTCTACCAGAAAGATGATTGATGCCAATGCGATCGCAATGATGAAGCCTACCGCAATTGTATTAAACTTTGCAAGAGATCTGCTGGTAGACGAAGAGGCAATGGTTGATGCGCTGGCTGCAGGAAAGATTAAGAAATATGTTTCTGATTTCCCGAATACTACAACCGTTGGAGCAAAGGGATGTATTGTCACTCCACATCTTGGAGCATCTACAGCAGAGTCTGAAGACAACTGCGCAATTATGGCTGTCCGTGAGATTCGTGACTACATGGAGAATGGTAATATTACCCATTCTGTCAATTATCCGGACTGCAACATGGGAGCATGTACCACAGCCGGACGTGTTGCAATTCTGCACAAGAATGTCAAGGGTATGATCGGCCAGTATACGACCGTTCTTGGAGAGGCAGATATCAATGTGTCAGATATGACAAATAAGGCAAAGGGTGACTATGCATATGCACTGATCGATGTGGATTCCCAGATTACCGATGATGTGCTGAAAAAACTGCAGGCAATTGACGATGTATTGCGTGTACGCCTTGTAAAATAACAGAAAAGATAAGCATTTTGCTGTATGGCGGTTCGAAAGAACCGCCATATTTTTTCTTGTATAAACGTATTTTTTCCATTATACTAGAAAGGTATAGAAACCAGCACAATTTATGGAGGATAATATGGCAGACATAAAACCATTTGTATGTGTCAGACCGGCAGAAGATGTAGTATCTGCAGTGGCTGCATTACCATATGATGTATATAACAGAGAAGAAGCAAAAGAAGTTGTGGCAAAAAATCCAAAGTCATTTCTGGCAATTGACCGTGCGGAGACACAGTTTCCGGATGATGTGGATACCTATGATGACAGAGTATATGCCAAAGCGGCACAGATGTTAAAAGACTGGATCGCTGACGGCACATTTATCCGGGATAACAGAGAATGTTATTACATATATGAACTGACGATGGATGGAAGAACACAGACCGGCATTGCAGCATGTGCATCCATTGATGATTATGCGAATCAGGTCATCAAAAAACATGAGAATACCCGTGCGGATAAGGAACAGGATCGTATCTGTCACGTAGATACGTGCAGTGCGCAGACCGGACCGATTTTTCTGGCATATCGTGCCAATGCCGTGATCAATGAGGTTGTGGCAAAGACAAAGAAACAGGATGCCTTATATGATTTTGTTGCGGAAGATGGTATTCGCCACCGTGTTTTTGTAATATCCGATCCGGAAGATATCCAGACGATCCGGAATGCATTTGCACAGATTGGGGAAATCTATATTGCAGACGGACATCACAGAGCTGCTTCTGCGGTAAAAGTCGGATTTAAGCGGAGAGAAGAACATCCGGGATATACCGGAAAAGAAGAATTTAATTATTTCCTTTCCGTTTTATTCCCGGATGAGGAACTGATGATCATGGATTACAACCGTGTGGTACGGGATCTGGGCGGTATGACCGAAGAGGCATTTTTATCAAAAATGCAGGAACTCTTTGATGTGCAGAAAATCGAAAATGGAAACGATGTACGACCGGTGAAAAAGGGACAGTTTTCCATGTTCCTTTCTGATAAATGGTATCGTTGTACCATGCGCCCGGAGTCGGTTCCGGAGGATCCGGTAGAAGGACTGGACGTATCGGTATTGCAGAATGTACTTTTGGCACCGGTACTTGGAATCGGTGATTCAAAGACAGATAAAAGAATTGATTTTGTCGGCGGAATCCGTGGCATGAAAGAGTTAGAAAGAAGATGCCATGAGGACTGTAAGGTTGCATTTGCCATGTATCCGACATCCATTCAGGAGTTATTTGCTGTGGCAGATGCGGGACGTCTCATGCCGCCGAAATCTACCTGGTTTGAGCCGAAACTCCGCAGTGGATTATTCATCCATGAGATTTAAAGAATGGCATTATAGGACATAAATGGAGAAATACATTGGGAATTTTAATAACAGACCAACTGACACAGCTTAGCACCGAGAGCGAAGTGTTAAATGAAGTGGCGAAAAATCCGGGAATTATCCGGAAATATTTACAGGATCTGACACCATCTCTGCTGGGGTTTCTCGTTCAGCTGATGATTGCAGTGATTATTCTTCTGGTAGGCAGCCGGATGATCAAAATGCTGGTGAAAATGGTGCGCCGTTTCTTAGAGCGCGGAAAAGTAGAAGCCGGTGTGGTTTCCTTTCTGAGTTCTTTTGTGAAATATGCGCTCTATTTTGTGCTGGCAATGATTATTCTGGGGCAGTTTGGCGTGACGACAAGCTCTGTGATTGCCGTGCTGGGGTCCGCAGGACTTACCATGGGACTGGCATTGCAGGGAAGCCTTTCTAATTTTGCCGGTGGTGTTCTGATTTTGTTGCTGAAACCATTTGTGGTAGGCGATTATATATTGGATAATGCTTCATCGGAAGAAGGAACTGTAAAGGAGATTACCATTTTTTACACCAAGCTGCTTACCATTGATAACAAACTGATCCTGATTCCGAATGGAAGTCTGTCCAACAGCAGTATTACCAATTACAGCCATATGGATATGCGACGGATTGATCTGACCGTCGGGGTTGGCTATGCATCGGATTTGTCAAAGGTTAAAGCAGTGCTTGAGGGTGTGGTAAAGACAGAAACCGCAGTGATAAAGGATGAACCGGTCGATATTTTTGTATCGGATCTGGGAGATAGTGCCGTAGATATGGGCATTCGCGTATGGGTAAAAACAGAAGATTACTGGCCGGTGCGGTGGCGTTTGCTGGAGCAGATGAAAAATGCACTGGATGAAAATGGAATTTCGATTCCATTCCCACAGATGGATGTATCGATTCGGAAAGAGTAAAACTATTCCGTTGAAATAAAAATGGAAGGATGAGAAATATGGATAAATTGAAATTGTCAGCATATGAAATAATAGAAGTAAGAAAGATTGCAGATATTGAATCCATGGGATATATTCTGCGACACAAAAAAAGCGGAGCACGCGTGTGTGTCATTTCCAATGAAGATGACAATAAGGTGTTTTCGATCGGATTTCGGACACCCCCGGAAGATGAGACAGGAGTTCCGCATATTATCGAGCATACCACGCTTTGCGGATCGGATAAATTTCCGGTCAAAGACCCTTTTATTGAGCTTGCCAAAGGGTCGCTCAATACGTTTTTGAATGCAATGACATATCCGGAAAAAACACTGTATCCGGTAGCAAGTTATAATGAGCGGGATTTTAAAAATCTGATGGAGGTATATCTGGATGCGGTATTCCATCCAAATATTACAAAGTACAAAGAGATTTTTATGCAGGAAGGCTGGCACTATGAGCTGGAGTCAGAAGATGCACCGCTGACCATCAACGGCGTCGTATACAATGAAATGAAGGGGGCATATTCCTCCCCGGATGAAGTACTTGAGACGGCAATTATGGAAGCACTGTTTCCGGACAACACTTACAGCAAAAATTCCGGAGGAAACCCGGAAAAAATACCGGAACTGACGTATGAAAATTATCTTGCGTTTTATCACAAATATTATCACCCATGCAACTCCTATATTTATCTGTATGGAGATATGGATATAGAAGAGCGGCTCACCTGGCTGGATGAGGAATATTTAAGCCATTATGATGCAAATGAAGTGGAAGTACATTCACAAATCCAGCTGCAAAAGCCATTTGACGCGGTAGTATCCGAGCGCAGAACGTATCCGATCACAGAGGATGAACCGGAGGAGAAGCACACGTATCTTTCTTACAATAAAGTGGTGGGAACCGTTCTTGACCGTGAATTGTATCAGGCATTTTCGGTACTGGATTATGTCCTTGTCAGTGCGCCGGGAGCACCGGTACGCCAGGCACTGATTGATGCGGGAATCGGGGAAGATGTCTACGGATCTTTTGAGGATGGCATGCTTCAGCCGATGTTCTCCATTGTCGCTAAGAATGCCGATGAGTCTGATCAGACCCGTTTTGTGCAGATTATCGAGGAAACCTTACAGAAGCTGGTAAAGGAAGGTCTGAATCAGGATTCCCTTCTTGCGGGAATTAACAGTGCGGAATTCCGGTTCCGGGAAGCAGATTACGGACAGTTTCCGAAGGGACTTTTGTATGGACTGCAGTGTATGGAAAGCTGGCTGTTTGATGATACCAAGCCGTTTATTCATCTGGAATGTCTGGATACATTACAGTTTTTGCGGGAGCAGATCAAAACCGGATATTTTGAAGATCTGATTCAGAAGTATCTGCTTGACAATGCGCATGGTGCTGTGGTTGTGGTTGCGCCGGAGAAGGGGCTTAACCGTGCCAAAGAACAGGCACTGGCAGAAAAACTTGCAGCATACAAGGCCGGATTGAGTGACGAAGAGGTGCAGGCGCTGATTGCCCAGACCAGACATCTGCGGGAATATCAGGAAGAACCGTCAAAGGAAGAAGATCTGTTGAAAATTCCGATGCTTGGCAGAGAGGATATGAAAAAAGAAGCCAATGCCGTTTTCCAATAAGGAGGAGAACATGGAGAAATTCCGGTTGTCCGGCATGAGGCACCGGCAAATGGCATCGATTATATTACTCTGATGTTTGAGTGCAATGACATTGCAGAGGAGGAGGTTCCGTACCTTGGACTTCTGCGCGCGGTACTCGGATATGTCAATACCAGATCCTACAGTTATGCCGATCTTGCAAATGCCATCAATATTTATACCGGCGGAATTACCAGTGGGGTCAGCATGTATCCGGATCTGAAAAATCACGATGCGATGGCAGTTAAATTTGAGATCCGCATGAAAGTGCTTGAGAGCAATCTGGAGCATGCCATGAAACTGGCAGAGGAAATCTTAAACAGTTCGGATCTGCACGATACCAAACGACTGGCGGAACTGATTGCACAGGTGAAATCCAGACTGCAGGTGAACTTAAGCAGCAGCGGGCACACAGTAGCTGCAATGCGTGCACTTTCTTACGAATCTGTTTATGCATTTTATAATGATGCGACAATTGGTATTGCATACAATCAGATGATCCGCAGACTGGATGAACAGATGAAAGAGAATCCGCAGGCGGTAGCCGAAAAACTGCAGCAGCTGATAGAAAAAGTATTTGTCAGAAAGAGAATGCTCGTCAGCTTTACCGGAGAAGAAGGCTCTTATGAAAAAGCTTCCCCGATCATGCAGAAGTATCTGGAGAAACTTCCGGAAGGAACACCGGCGCAGGCTGCAATCCATCCGGTGCTTTCTAAGAAAAATGAGGGATTTACGGACGCCTCCCAGATCCAGTATGTGGCAAGATCTGGTAACTTTATCAGCCATGGATACGCATATCACGGAACCTTAAAGATTTTAAAAATGATTTTAAGCTATGAATATCTGTGGATGAATATCCGTGTAAAGGGCGGTGCATACGGCTGCATGAGCGGATTTTACCGCAATGGCGATACGTACATGGTATCGTACCGTGACCCGAATCTCGCCGAAACCAACACCAGCTTTTGAGCAGGCAGCAGAATATGTCCGCCCGGTTTGATGTCAGTGAGAGGGATATGGTGAAGTTCATCATCGGAACAATCGGCGGCATGGATACACCGATGAATCCGGCATCAAAGGGCGTGCGTTCCTTCGGTGCATATATCTGTCATACAGAATACGCACAGTTAAAAAAGGAACGTGAGGAAGTGTTAAATGCGACAAAAGAGTCCATTCGAGCATTGGCGCCGCTCATTGAAACCGCGGTTTCACAGGACTATCTGTGTGTAGTCGGCAATAACGCTAAAATCCGTGAAAATGAGCAGATGTTTGAAAAAATAGAACCATTATT
>ENA-OQKX01000033-OQKX01000033.1-human-gut-metagenome-genome-assembly--contig:-NODE-33-length-24065-cov-3.990601_pt1 | contig 24065 bp, 23 predicted proteins | sample MGYA00242654_ERZ504810 | MGnify/ENA primary metagenome ERZ504810 (study PRJEB26092, sample SAMD00036378) | human gut metagenome | host: Homo sapiens | study: EMG produced TPA metagenomics assembly of... | reverse complement strand
TAGGAGCAGATACAAGTGGAAGTATAAAATATTAGACAATTCCGGCGTGGCACTGGCGGGGAATGACGATTTTTGTCCGGGCAGTGGTGGCTCTATTTTTGATATCAGCAGGGATAAATCCCTGCGTGCTGTCGAGGAAGCCATGAAAGGAGACCAGAAGCTTTTTATCGTCACACAAAAAGATACAGAGAAAGAAGATCCTCAGGGAGAAGATCTGTATGAAGTGGGGCTTCTGGCTGTGGTTCGTCAGGTCGTAAAATTACAGAAAAATATTATGCGTGTACTGATCGAAGGAATCGGGCGCGCAGAGATATATGAATATACACAGACAGACGATTATATGCAAGCGCGTGTGATCGTGTATGATCAGGAAGACGATGAACAGCTTCCGGAGCAGGCAAAGTCTGCAATGCTTTTGAGTGTGCAGGAAACGTTTGCAAAATATGCAAGAGTACATGGCAAAATCGGGCAGGATGTGATGCGCCAGGTTCAGGAAGAGACGGATCTTTTAAAACTTCTTGATTATGTGGGAAACAGCCTTGTAATCAGTTATAAAAAGAAACAGAAACTGTTAGAGGCTGTCACGCTGACAGCACGTTATGAGGCGGTGCTTTCTTCTTTGCTGCAGGAGACAGAGATTCTGGCTTTAAAGCGTGATTTCCAGAAAAAAGTGCAGGAACATGTGGATAAAAACCAGAAAGATTACCTGCTTCGGGAGCAGATGCAGGTAATCCGGGAAGAGCTGGGAGAATCCAATACAGAAACCGATGCACAGGAGTATGAAAAGAAACTGCAGGAACTTCAGGCTTCCGGGGAAGTGAAAGCAAGAATTCATAAGGAGATTGAGCGTTTTCAGGGAATTTCAGGAAATTCATCCGAGAGTACGGTAAGCCGTGGTTATATCGAAACCTTACTGGAACTTCCGTGGGATGCAGTATCGGAGGATAACAAAGACTTAAAGCATGCGCAGAAGATTCTGGATGAGGATCATTACGGTCTCGAAAAGGTAAAGGAACGTATTCTGGAATTTCTTGCAGTCCGTAATCTGACCGGAAAGGGAGAGAGCCCGATTATTTGTCTGGTGGGGCCTCCGGGAACTGGAAAAACCAGCATTGCGCGTTCGATTGCCCGTGCGCTGGATAAAAAATATGTTCGTATTTCACTCGGAGGTGTGCGGGATGAAGCGGAGATCCGCGGACACCGCAGAACCTATGTGGGAGCAATGCCGGGAAGAATCGTCAATGGACTGCGGATGGCGGGAGTCAAAAATCCACTGATGCTGCTGGATGAAATTGACAAGATGAGCAGCGATTATAAGGGAGATACAGCTTCTGCCATGCTGGAAGTGCTTGACTCGGAACAGAATCATAAATTCCGGGATCACTATGTAGAGCTTCCGGTGGATCTGTCCGAGGTACTGTTTATTGCAAGTGCCAATTCCATGCAGGATATTCCGGGACCGCTTCTGGATCGTATGGAAATTATAGAAGTCAGCAGTTATACGGAAAACGAAAAGTTCCATATTGCAAAGGATCATCTGCTGGCGAAACAGTTTGAAAAAAACGGAGTTGCAGATGGCAAACTAAAGATTACGGACAAAGCGCTGCGAATGGTGATTTCTTCTTATACCAGAGAAGCAGGTGTACGTTCTCTCGAACGGCAGATCGGAGAAATCTGCCGCAAAGCAGCCCGCAGAATCTACGAGGGCGATGAGAAAATGATTCGTGTAACCGGCACAAATCTGGAAGATTTTCTCGGAAAACCGAAATATCGTCCGGAGAAGAAAAACAAAAAGAATGAAGTAGGCATTGTGCGCGGTCTGGCATGGACCAGTGTGGGTGGTGTAACTTTAGAGATTGAGGTGAATCTGATGCCGGGCAAGGGCAGTGTGGTGTTGACGGGAAAACTCGGAGACGTCATGAAAGAGTCTGCACAGACCGGAATCAGTTATATTCGGTCCATCAGTGAAGATTACCATATGGATCCGGAATTTTTCCAGAAACATGACATCCATATCCATGTTCCGGAAGGTGCGGTTCCAAAAGACGGACCGTCTGCCGGAATTACCATGGCAACCGCAATTCTTTCTGCGGTCACCGGGAAGCCGGTACGGGCAGATGTTGCCATGACAGGGGAAATTACACTGCGCGGACGTGTACTTCCGATTGGCGGATTAAAAGAGAAATTGCTTGCGGCAAAGAATGCCGGAATGAAGACGGTCTGTATTCCAAAAGAGAATGAACAGGATCTTGCCGAAATTTCGGAAGAGATCGTTGGAGATATGGAGATCATACCGGTAGAACATATGGATCAGGTAATTAAGGCTGCATTTGTATAATGCAGCCCAAATTCTTTTTGCAGGAGAATAAATATGATTATCAAAAATGTGAATTTGGAGACAGTTTGTGGAATTACAAGTGCGATTCCGGACAACCTATTGGATGAAGTGGCTTTTGCCGGAAAATCCAATGTGGGAAAGTCATCGCTGATCAATGCGCTGATGAACCGGAAATCGCTTGCGCGTACTTCTTCCCAGCCGGGAAAAACGCAGACCATAAATTTTTACAATGTCAATGAGGCAATGTATCTGGTGGACTTGCCGGGATACGGATACGCAAATGCAAATATTGAGATTAAGGCGAAATGGGGACAGATGATCGAAAATTATCTGCATACATCCAAACGGCTGAAAGCAGTTTTTCTTCTGATTGATATTCGTCATGAACCGTCGGAAAATGATCAGATGATGTATGAGTGGATGGTTCATCAGGGATTTGCGCCAATCATCATTGCAACAAAATCGGACAAATTAAAAAAGATGCAAATCCTGCAACATGTGCAAATGATAAAGGATATCCTGCAAGTAGAGCCGGGAACGATCGTTATTCCGTTTTCTGCGGAGTCAAAACAGGGCCGGGAAGAAATCTGGCAGATTGTAGAATCCGTTATTGAACTTCCGCAAGGGTACATCGAGGCGGAAAATGCCAAAAGAGAGGCAAAACAAAAGCAGCCGGCACCGCAGGAACCGAAGAAAAAAGAGCGCTGGAAAAAGACAGACCGCCCGGTAGCCAAAAAGACACTTCGAAAAGAACAGAAAAAGAAAGTGAAAAAAAAGTAGAATGAAGAAAAAGTATTTGTATACTGCAATCATGCTTTTTGCCATTCTGGTGGCAGGAATGGGACTGACCGGATGGTACGTCAGCCAGACACAGGAACAGACGGATGGACAGGAACTGACGGTTGTGACTTCCTTTTATCCAATGTATATTGCGGCTGAGAATGTAATCGGGGATGCAGACGGAGTGCGTCTGGAAAATTTAAGTGAGCCGCAGACCGGCTGCCTGCATGATTTCCAGCTGACACCGGAAGATATGAAGTTACTCAGTACGGCGGATGTGTTTATCATCAATGGTGGTAGAATTGAAAGCTTTATGAAGGAAGTTGCAGAGGCTTACCCGAATCTGAAAATTATAGAAGCCTGTGAGAATATTTCTTTGCTCTCCGGGGAGGAGGACGATACACATCATCATGAGGGGGAAACAGAAGAAGAACATGCCCATGGGGATGTCAATGCCCATGCATGGATGAGCGTTTCTGCTTATGAGACACAGGTACAGACGATTGCCGATGGATTATCTGGAGCAGATCCGGAAAGAAGCAGTGCCTATCAGAATGGGGCAGAGGCATATCTGGAAAAACTTGGACGGACTGAAAAAACGTCAGGAGAAATTAAAACAGGAAATTTCCGGTCAGTCGGTGATTCTGTTTCATGAAGCATATGCCTATGTCGCTGAGGACTATGGACTGCAGGTAAACTATCTGCTGGATCTCGATGAGGAACGGCAGGTCAGTGCAGGAGAAGTATCGGATGTGCTTTCTGCTGTCCGCAAGGGGCATGTAAAATACATTCTTGCAGAAGAACTGTATGGAAAGAGTATGGGAGATACGATCCGGAAAGAGTCCGATGCAAAGGTATTATATCTGGACCCGCTGAATCGCGGAACTTACGAAAAAGACAGTTATATTAACGGTATGAAAAAAAACATGGAGATACTTGAGGAGGCATTTTATGCGAAAGATCATTAGTCCGTGTGGATTTCACTGCATCAAGGTGAATCATCTGGGGGTGTGGTTCAGTGAGCAGGAAATCTTAAAAGATGTGAATCTTCATATGCACTGTGGATCGCTGAATGCGATTATCGGAAAAAACGGTGCCGGAAAATCGACATTGATCCGTGCCATGCTGGGGGACATCCCGCATACGGGAGATATTGAGTTTCGGGATACCAAAGACGGACGGATGCAGAATTTAAAAATCGGATATGTCCCGCAATCGATTAACATCGAAAAAAATACACCGGTCAGTGTCTATGACCTGCTGGCAAGCTATGAGTCGAGATATCCGGTGTTTCTGCCGAAAAACCGGAAATTATATGAAAAGATCAAAGCGCATCTGCGCATTTTTGAGGCAGAAGAACTGATCGACAAACAGGTTTGTAATCTGTCCGGAGGACAGCTGCAGAGAGTGCTTCTTGCACTGGCGGTGATGGATGAGCCGAATCTGCTGCTTTTGGATGAGCCGGTATCCGGAATTGACCAGAATGGCATGGAACTTTTTTTTAAAACGATGGATTATCTGAAAAAACATTATGACCTTGCGATTATTCTGATCTCACATGATCTGGATTACGTGGCAAGATATGCGGATCATGTAGTGCTTCTGGACAAGACGGTCCTCAGGCAGGGAACGGTAAAAGAAGTATACGAAAGTTCCGAATTTGAACGGATTTTTTCTGCGGGAAAAGAAGAAACATGGATAAAGGAGGATGAGACAAATGATTGATTGGACCTCCTGGATGGATTATGGTTTTATGAAGATGGCATTGGCCGCAATACTGATCATTACACCACTGTTTGGGCTGATGGGAACCATGATTGTCAATAAAAAAATGGCATATTTTTCGGATGCCTTGGGGCATTCCGCACTGACGGGAATTGCTGTAGGAGTGGTATGCGGAATTCCGGATACGAATATTTCCATGGTGATTTTTGCAGTTGTATTCGCGCTGCTGTTAAACAAAATCGGAAGCAGAAGTACCGTATCAACCGATACGATTATTTCGGTTTTTTCCTCCTGTTCGGTTGCGATTGGTCTGGCAATCCTGTCAAAAGGCGGAAATTTCAGTAAATATTCGAGTCTTTTAGTCGGGGATGTTCTGAGCATTACCAAAAAGGAAATCGGGTATCTTGTTATTATTTTTATCGTTACGATTTTGTTCTGGATCACCTGTTTTAACTGGCTGAATGCCATCTGTATTCACCGGGCACTGGCAAAGAGCAAGCGGATTCCGGTACAACTGATGGATTATGTTTTTGCGGTACTTGTAGCACTGATTGTCATGCTTTCCATCAAGTGGGTAGGTATTCTGATCATCAATGCATTGCTGATCCTTCCGGCGGCATCGAGCAGAAATCTGTCGGTAAACATGCGGGAATACCATGTCTTTTCGATAATTTTTTCCGTTTTCTCGGGCGTCATGGGACTGATTTTGTCTTATTACACGAACGTTGCAACCGGCCCAATGATTGTAATTATCGCATCTGTGATCTATTTTGTGACTTATTTTTTTGGAAGAAAGTGGAAAGAATAACAGGGAGAATAGGATTTGACCGATTGTATTTTTTGTAGTACAATCGGTGTATACAAAATACTGAGGAAATACAAATGGATGAAATAACACTCAAAGCACTTGCAAAAATAAATCTGGGACTGGATGTGGTCCGGCGCAGGGAAGATGGATATCATGAAGTGCGCATGATCATGCAGACCATTCATCTGTACGATCTTCTGGAGATTCAAAAGATTCGGGAGCCGGGGATACAGATTGTTTCCAACCTCTCTTTTTTGCCGGTAAATGAAAATAATCTGGTCTATAAAGCGGCACGGCTGTTACAGGAAGAGTTTGCGCTTACAGATGGAATTTCCGTAAAACTGACAAAGAGAATTCCGGTAGCGGCGGGGATGGCAGGAGGAAGCACGGATGCTGCCGCCATGCTGTATGCGATGAATCAGTTGTATGATCTGGGATTGTCCCGCAGGGAACTGATGAAGCGTGGGGTACAGATCGGGGCAGATGTTCCTTACTGTCTTATGCGTGGAACGGCACTGGCAGAAGGAATCGGGGAAAAACTGACGCAGCTTCCGCCGATGATCAAATGTCCGGTGCTGATTGCAAAACCATCCATTTCGGTATCGACCAGATTTGTATATCAGAACCTGAAGCTGGATGAACAGACGAACCATCCGGATATTGATGCACTGATGAAAGATATCCGGGAGAAAGATTTTGACGGTGTCTGTGCACATATGGGAAATGTACTGGAATCGGTTACGATACCAAACTATCCGGTAATTGCAGAGATCAAACAGCAGATGATGCGTTCGGGTGCCAAAGCTTCCATGATGAGCGGAAGCGGTCCTACCGTATTCGGTCTTTTTGAAGATGGAGAAACGGCAAAGCGTGCGCTGCGGGAAATGAAACGCTCCGGTCTTGCAAAACAGGTATATCTGACCACGATCTACAACAACAGGAGAAAGTAATAATTCACACAAACAGAAAATGGAGACGATAACATGACAGATGATCTGACGCTCAATATGGACGCATATCTGCCACTGAGAGATGTTGTATTTAATACGTTAAGAGAGGCAATTTTAAAAGGAGATCTCAAACCGGGAGAGCGGCTTATGGAGTTACAGCTGGCAGCAAAGCTTGGGGTGAGCCGTACACCGATCCGTGAAGCCATCCGTATGCTCGAGCAGGAGGGACTTGCTGTAACCATGCCACGCAAAGGGGCAGAGGTTGCAAAGATGACACTCAAAGATATGGAAGATGTTCTGGAAATCCGGGAGGCGCTGGATGAACTTGCCGTAAAGATTGCATGTGATAAGATTTCGGAGAAAGAGCTGCAAAAACTTTTAGAAGTCAAAGATCAGTTTGAAAACAGTACAAAGACCGGAGATGTGAAAATGATTGCCGAGATGGATGTAAAATTCCACGATGTTATTTTTGAATCAACGGGAAATCCGAAACTCGTGACGTTATTGAACAATCTGCGGGAGCAGATCTACCGATACCGTGTGGAATATATCAAAAATCCGGACAATTATCCGGTATTGATCGCAGAACATAATGCGATTGCGGAGGGCTTGAAAAACAGGGATAAAGAAGCGGCAACGCTTGCCATGCACAAGCATGTAAAAAACCAGGCAGTGGCAGTAAAAAGTGTAATCCAGTGTCAGGATGAAGCAGAAAATGAATAGTTTATGTAACAGATGGAAATAGTAAGGACAGATACCTTTTGGTGTCTGTCTTTTTTTTAGGTATACAGGCACCTTATGGGATGAAAAGAGATAGGAATGTAAAAATGGAGCATACAAAAATTTCGACCGATATTGAGCAGAATATAAAACAGTTTCAACAGCTGTTTGCAGACAGTGCAGATATTAAAATGAAGGAAATGCGTCTGGGAAAAGGAAAAAGAAGACGCTGTTTTCTGGCATATATTGAGGTGGCAGTCAGCAATATGCTGCTGGAAACGACGGCTTTGGGGAGACTGCTGGCGGCATTATCGGAGCTGCCGGACAGAGACTTAAATCAGGTACTCAATGAGAATGCGATGGGGATTTCAGATGTGACACCGTACGATACCATAGAGGATGCAGCACAGGGGATGCTCACGGGGGATGCCATCCTTTTTGTGGATGGATACGGACATGCATTAAAGATTGCCGACAAAGGATATCCCGGTATGGGGGTGCAGGAGCCGGATTCGGAAAAAGTAATCCGCGGTTCGAAGGAGGGATTTACCGATTCCATCAAAACCAACACGGCTCTTATCCGTAAGCGTGTGCGATCAACACGGGTTAAAGTAGAAGAAGTACAGGAGGGGGTGCGTTCGCACACGGCAATTGACCTGGTGTATATGGCAGATCTGAAATATGAATCCGTGCTGCGGCAGATCCGGGAAAAAATTACAGAATATGAGATTGACGGGGTCATGGACAGCGGAATCTTAGAGCAGCTGGCGGAAAAGAAATGGTATTCACCGTTTCCACAGTTTCAGACGACACAGCGACCGGACCGGGCAGCACTTGCGGTGCTGGAGGGAAGGATCGTATTGTTATGCGACAATTCTCCGGTCGCTCTCATTTTGCCGACAGACCTGAATTCTTTTTTGAAGACGAGTGATGACTATTATAATCGGTTTGGTGTGGCAACGTTTGCACGGATCTTGCGTTACATGGCAGCTTTTTTTTGCCATGACACTCCCCGGACTGTATCTGGCGGTGACAAATTTTCACACACAGATTCTGCCGACACCGCTTTTGTTATCCTTCTGGGAGGCACGGATCGGTGTGCCTTTTCCGGCGGCACTGGAGGTCATTCTCATGGAGATTTCTTTTGAACTGTTGCGGGAGGCGGGGGTCCGGCTGCCGGGGGCAATGGGAAATACGATCGGAATTGTCGGAGGTCTGATTATCGGGCAGGCAGCTGTGGATGCCAACCTTGTCAGTCCGATTGTGGTGATTGTGGTTGCGTTTACCGCGCTTTGTTCCTTTTCCATTCCGAATGAAGAATTTGCTTTTTCATTCCGGATATTGAAATTTTATGTGATTGTCCTGTCCGCATGGCTTGGATTTTTCGGATTTTTGATTGCACTGCTTACGGTGTTCATCCATCTGTCGCGGCTGGAAAGCTTTGGGATTCCGTATCTCATGCCGTTTGTGGGGGCAGATGTCAATGATTATCATGATGAACGCGACAGTATCTGGCGTGCACCACTGAAAAAAATGGTGCGAAGACCCATTTATGCAAAACGCGGGGAGCGGATACGTCTGCGGAAAAAATAGGCTGAGTAAACAGTAACGGAGGAACGATATGTTTTCAAATAATAACCGGATATCAACGCGGCAGGTGTTCCGGCTGTTTGTGTTCGATTTTGTAGGGGAAAGTACGCTGATTCTGCCCTCACAGCTGGCAGCATTTGCGGGAAATGACGGTCTGGCATCCATTGTGCTGGGAGGTATCATGGGAAGCCTGTATCTGTGGTATCTTGCATATGTTTTTAAAAAAAGATGGAAACGGATCTGGTCACTTATATGGAACGGATTCTGCCGGCATGGATGAAAAAAATTTTTCTGGTGTTACTGCTGGTCTATTTTACCGGTATGGCAGGATACGGGGCATATATCTTTTCGGATGTGATACAAAAGGGGCTGATTGCAGGGGAGTCGTTTCCCCTGATTCTGATTCTGGTATTGCTGACGGCAGGATATGCCGTGTGTGGCGGGATTGAAAGCCGTGCACGGGTGTATGAGATTTTGTTTGTCGTTTTGTTTGTACTTCTTGCAGGAATGCTTTTGATTGCGGCGGGGGATCTGGAGATGGAATATCTGTATGGCTTTTTCAGGCAGATACCGGGTCGGTGATGAAAGGAAGTCTGGCAGTCTTTTTTGTCTGATGCCATTGTTTCTGCTTGCATTTTTTCCCTCCTATGTGCAGAAAGCAAAATGGGGGAAGCTGGTGCATGCCGTGCATGCGGCAATGTGGTTTGCCATAGGTGTTCTTGCAGTTTTGTATGTGATCCTGCTGGGCAGTTTTGGAAGCCGTTCCCTAACGACCATGAAATATCCGGCAATTACGCTGATGAGCAGTATCCATCTGAGGGGAAGTTTTTTGAAGCGGCTGGATGCCTTTATGATCGCCATCTGGTTTTTTACGCTGTTTGCACTTGTGACTGTGTTTTTGTTTTATGCACAGGAACTGGTACAGAAACTGCGGAAAAAAGATACGCATAAAAAATGGTATCTCTGTGGGGTGATGGTTGCCGTTTTCGGGGTGGCAGAAATGCTCCGCCAAAGCAGCCATGGGGAATGGTTCCGGGATTATCTGCTGTATATCGGAATCCCGTTGTTTTTGTTCCTGCCATTGTTTGTACTTTTGTGGGGAAAGGGGAAAAACGGCATGAAGGGTAAAATAAAAAATATGTTGCACTGGTATTGTCTGTGCAGCAGCTGCTTTGCGGATGCAGCGCCACAGAACTCGAAGACCGCTGTTTTCCAATGATGGCGGTTGTGGACGAAAAGGATGGACAGATTTCTTTGGTTATGGATTTCCCAAGCTGAGCCAGAAGGATAATACGGATCTGGAAGAGGCGCGCGTGAATATCGCGCCTGTCACGGGAAAGACGATGGAAAGCTGTGTGCAGACCTATGATAGCCGGCTGGAAAAACTGGCAGACTGCAATCATATGAAAGTGCTTGTCTTCGGGGAAAATCTGATGGAGGATACCGGACGGTATGCGGTATGTTCTTTCTTATCTGAAACAAACCGGTACTTTTCCCAAGAACATCTATGTATGTGTGGCGGAAGATCCATTGGCATTGTTTGAGACAGAAGAAGATCTGCCACAGGATCTGGGAAGTTATCTGGAACAGTATCTGCAGAATCAGGAATCAGCGGGATCAGGAAAACTGTTTAAGCTTGGCAGGCTGCTGGACGAGAAGGAAAACCATATCCTGCAGATTATGCTGCCATATCTGGAAACAGAAGACCATATCATCTTCTGGAAAAACATGTACCGCGTACCGGATGACAGGTTTTTGTATAAACAGGAAAAATAATGGAAATGCTCTTACTATCAGAGGAAAGAGAGTGTGGGAAAATGAAAAAGAAAAAAATCATGTTTATCATTTTATGTATGTTAACGGTTCTTGCTGCGGGAACTGCGCACGCAACAGAAAAGGAAAGGGTGGACCCACTGCAGCCGGCAATTGCAGAAAAAATACTGCGGTTTCATGTACTGGCAAACAGTGATGCCAAGGACGACCAGAATGTGAAACTAAAGGTCCGGGATGCGGTGGGGCATATGCTTGGGCAAAAACTAAAAAAGGTAACAGACCGGGCGCAAACCGAAAAAATTGTGCAGGACCATATGGACGAAATTATAGAAACAGCGGAAAAAACGCTGCGCAAAAGCGGCTATACATACGGTGCCAGCGCAAGGCTTGCCAATGTGGATTTCCCTGTGAAAACGTATGGGGATTATACGTTTCCGGCAGGTAAATACCGTGCATTGCAGATTACACTGGGAAAAGGAGAAGGACATAACTGGTGGTGTGTGCTGTATCCGAACATGTGTTTTCAGGGATCAGTATATGAGGTTGTGGATGAATCTTCCGGCGAGGAGCTGCGTGAAGTTTTGACGCAGGAAGAATATGCAGATGTGTTTGATTCGGGAAAAATGCAGATCCGGTGGAAATTCCTTGATTATTTCCGTTAAACTGGTTATGATAATGAAGCACGCCATTGTGCGTTAAGATATCAAGGAAAAGAAGGAACTGGCTATGACAAAAGACGTATTATTGTCCATCAAGGGATTGCAGATCGGGGAAAACGAACAGAATGACACGATAGAAGTGATCTCCCCGGGAGATTATTATTTTCGGAATGGCAGGCACTTTTTTCTGTACGAGGAGGTCATGGAAGGTCAGAAAGAATCGACCAGGAACATGATTAAAGTGCGTGATAATTATATGGAACTGACGAAAAAGGGAGCCGTCAACGTTCATATGATTTTTGAAAAAAACAAAAAAATATTACATATTATAATACCCCATACGGCAGCCTGCTGGTGGGAATTGATGCCTACCGTGTGGATGTGCGGGAGAAAGAAAATGAGATTACGGTTGAGGTTGAATATGCACTGGAGATAAACAATGAGCATCTGGCAGACTGCCATATCCGGATTCTGGCAAATCCGAAACAGAATCCGGCATTTAAACTTGTCAAATAAACAGATAATGGTAATTAAAACAGAAAAAATAAACGAAAATATACGAAAAAGCTGTGGAATATTGTGAAAAATGCCGATTTGTGGTAAAATACAAAAAATGATAACAGAGGAGGAATCATTATGAATACGGAACACAGGCAGCAGAAAATTTCTTTCTGGCATTCTATGAAAACGCAGTTTATTGCGGTAGTGATTCTTGTGGCGGCAGTGATTGTAATATTGTATACACTCATGATTATGCCTGGGGTAAAAAGCAATATCCGCAGTATCTATTCCAACTATCTGCTGGATCTTTCCATTTCGTATGGACGGGAGGTGGAAAGCGCCATGCAGGTAAATGCTGATTTTTTAGATAACCCGGAAGCTGCACAGGACATTTTACAGCAGCTAGATGTCGCAGGAGCCAAGACAGCTTATGCCTATCTGGTCGGATTTGACGGAACGATGCTGTATCATCCTACCGCTGAGAAAATCGGACAGCCGGTAGAAAACGATGCTGTCAAAAAGATGCTCAACGAGATACAGGGGGGAAGTATCCCAAAACCGGAGACTGTGCAGTATGTATTTCAGGGGGAGAAAAAATTTTCCGCATGTTATACCAGCAAAAAACAGTTTATCCTGGTAGTCACAGCGGATGATGCAGATCTTCTTGCACCGGCATTAATGCTGGAGCAAAGGGGAATCCTGATTTCCGGTGTCCTGCTGTTGATCGGGGCTTTGGCAGCGTTTGTTTTTGCAACACGGATTACACGTCCGTTATTAAAGATTACAGATTCCGTGAACCGGATTGCACAGCTGGATCTGCGAAACGATCAGGTACTGGAACAATGTGCCGCACATCGTGGGGAAGTCGGAAGCATTGCAAATGCCGTGCTTCGGATGAAAGAGGCTCTGACGGAAATTGTACAGAAGATACGACAGCAGGGTGGACAGCTGTTTGAGGCATCGGAAACGTTAAACAATAACGCGGTAAAGACGGCAGGAAACGTAAATAATGTGGAGACCGCAGTAAATGAGATCGCAACCAGTGCAACCAGTCAGGCACAGGAGACTCAGGGGGCAACCGAGTCCATTATTTCCATGGGTACGATGATTGAGGATTCTACAAACCAGGTAAAATCCATGAACGAGACGGCAGATGTGATGAATGCGTCCGGACAGATAGCCAAAAAGGCACTGGAAGAACTGGGAGAAATCAATGAGAGGGCAACCGAGTCCATCAATGTGATTTATGAACAGACCAATACAACGAATGATTCTGCCTTAAAGATCAAGGATGCAACATCGCTGATTGCTTCCATTGCAGATGAAACCAATCTGCTGTCACTCAATGCTTCCATTGAGGCTGCCCGGGCAGGAGAGGCAGGAAAGGGTTTTGCGGTGGTGGCAGCACAGATCCAGAAGCTGGCAGAACAGTCCAACGAATCTGCCAAGCGGATTGAGGATATTATCCGTGAACTGCTGAAAGATTCCGAAACTGCAGTACATACGATGGAAGATGTGAAGGAAATCATGCAGGAGCAGAACGAAAAAGTGAAAAAGACGGCAGAAGTTTTTGAACAAATGCATGAAGGTGTCAATTTGTCCATCCATGGAATGGTATCCATAGAAGAACAGACACAAAAGATTGAGGATGCAAGAAATAAGATTGTAGATACGGTACAGAGCCTGTCGGCAATCGCAGAGGAAAATGCGGCAAGCACACAGGAGACTTCGGCTTCCATGATGGAAATTGGTTCGGTTATCAATGATATCAGCCAGAATGCAGAGAACCTTAAAAATATTGCAGAGGTTCTGGAAAAGAATGTGCAGCTGTTTCAGATGGAAGAATCATGATTTGTGGAACAACGTTATAGAATCTGCATGAAAAGAAAAGGCTTATCTTCCCGATGGGGAAGATAGGCCTTTTCCTGTTTTTCCTGTAAACACATTATTTCTTTTTCCTGCTGGAACCGGATTTGGATTCTTTCAGCTGGGCATTGGCTTCATTGTACTTTTCCTGAAGCTTTGCACGGAATCCTTTTTTCTTTTTGACCGGTTTTTCCAGCGGTCCACGGAGTCCGCGTACGCCTGTGATATAAAGACCACTGACGGTTGCCTTGACTTCTTTCTTGACCGGAATGTCATCGTAGATCTGCTCGTCTGCGATCAGTGTCATGACTCTTGGTCCGACTTTGGCTTTTACGATTGGAAGTTTGGCGCGCTGCATGAGTTTGTTTGCCTGCTCCATTACCTGTGAAGGAAGGCCGGCATCTTTCATTTTCATTCGTTTTTTGTCGATGATCAGCATTGTCACTGTCTGCGCAGCGGCTTTCATCTGCTCATCCTGTTCTTCCTTTTTCTTCTGTGCTTTCTTTCCGAGAAAGTACAGGACAATCATAGCGGCTACCAGAATAATGGCAATCACTAATAATACGATTCCTATTGGTTTCATCGTGGATTTCCTCCTCTATATACTAAAATTTATTGTAGCAAAGATTTCTGTAAAAATCAACGTTTACTGTTTGTATTTTCTATGGATTTATGGTATGTTTAATTAGTTGTAAAAGGAAAGAAAGAAGGATTTGGGACATTATGAAGAAAAGAGTGGTTATACTTTTTTTGTGCATGACGATGGTATTATCCATGGGGGCATGTGGTACAGACAGTGATAAAAAGGCAAGTACCCAGCAGGGAACACAGGAGACGGCAAGTGAAGTATTTGACGGACCGCACAGCGCACAGATGAAGCTGGATTTGTCAAAACTTGTGACGAAACTTGCAGATTATAAAGGGATAGATGTCACCATCACCGGAAATTATGATGTGACAGATGATCAGGTGGAGCAGAATCTGATGTCACTGCTTTCATATTACGGAATCACCGGAGTTGAGGTAAAGAACCGTGATACCGTTCAAAAGGATGATTATGTCAAGGTGGATTATACCGGATATCTTGACGGGGATGCGTTTGATGGCGGTTCTGCGACAGACACAATGATTGATGTGGCGAACAACTGTGATGCCACACAGAAGACAAATTACATTGATGGATTCAGTGATGGGCTTGTCGGCGCAAAAGTCGGGGATGAAGTAAGTTCGGATGTGACATTCCCGGAGAATTACCAGTCTTCCGATCTGGCGGGAAAGAAAACAACGTTTAAATTCAAAATCAAGGGAATTTATAAGCCGGTTACCATGGACACGCTGACCGATGACATGGTAGCAGATGCATTTACCGAGCAGAAGATCACCACGAAAAAGGATCTGGTTGCATATGTACGGCAGGTACTCGAAAAGCAGGCCGCAAATTCCAAGTCTCAGGCAAGTATCAGCGCAGTTGAAGATGAACTGCTGGATAAATGTAAAGTGACGATTCCGGATGAGTATCTGGATGCGCGCCTGCAGGAATACCAGTATGAATTTGAAGCAGACAACTGCAATGATACACAGACTCTGGAGCAGTATGCAAAGAACAACAGTACCACCGTGGATGATATGAAAAAACAGTGGAAAGAACTGATGACCAAGCAGATCAAAACTGAATTTATCTTTGGACGGATTGCGGAAAAAGAAAATATTACAATCAGTGATGATGATTTTAAGTCATTTGTAGATTATCTGGTAAGTTCGAGCAACAGCCAGATGGCAGATGAAAATGCGGTATATAAATATTATGGCGTTGGAAATAAAGAGGATGGAGAGAAAACACTTCGTCAGCTGTATGTGGTCAATCAGGCGATTTCGTATGTTGTGGAGAAAGCCAATATTACCGTAGAACCGGATACACAGACGACAGAGTCATCGGAAAACTAAAGGGTTCAATAAAAACAACTAAGGGATAGATTAGATTTTTAACGGAGGAACAGTATGGAATTAGTAAATGTCAGAGAGATTTTCAAAAATACGATCAGATATGAAAATCAGCAGGTAACGATCGGCGGATGGGTAAGAAGTAACCGTAATTCCAAAAATTTTGGATTCATTGTAGTGAATGATGGTACCTTTTTTGAGCCGATTCAGGTTGTATATGGAGATGGTCTGGAGAATTATGAGGAAGTCTGCAAGATTAATGTCGGAGCAGCAGTCATTGTAAAAGGACAGCTGGTGCCTACGCCGGAAGCAAAACAGCCGTTTGAGATCCAGGCAGCAGAGGTAACCGTGGAAGGGGCTTCCACACCGGATTATCCGTTGCAGAAGAAGCGTCACACGTTTGAATATCTGCGTACCATTTCACATCTGCGTCCGAGAACCAATACGTTTGAGGCGGTGTTCCGTGTACGTTCCCTGTGTGCATATGCGATTCACAAGTTTTTCCAGGAGCGCGATTTCGTTTATGTGCATACTCCGCTCATCACAGGAAGTGACTGCGAGGGTGCCGGGGAAATGTTCCAGGTAACAACGCTTGATTTAAAAGATGTGCCGAAAAAACAGGATGGAACCGTGGATTATACTAAGGATTTCTTTGGAAAACCTACCAATCTGACTGTATCCGGTCAGTTAAACGGAGAAACCTATGCGATGGCCTTTAAAAATATTTATACGTTTGGACCGACCTTCCGTGCGGAAAATTCAAACACAACCAGACATGCGGCTGAGTTCTGGATGATTGAGCCGGAGATCGCATTTGCGGATCTTGAAGATGATATGATGCTTGCGGAAAGCATGTTAAAGTATGTGATTAATTATGTGATTGAACATGCACCAGAAGAAATGGCATTTTTCAATAATTTTGTGGACAAAGGCCTGCTGGATCGTCTGGAGAACGTAGTAAACAATGATTTTGCACGGGTGACCTACACAGAAGCAATTAAGATATTGTCAAAACACAATGACAAGTTTGATTATAAGGTATCCTGGGGCTGTGATCTGCAGACCGAGCATGAGCGTTACCTGACCGAACAGATTTATAAGAGACCGGTATTTGTAACCGATTATCCGAAGGAAATCAAGGCATTTTACATGAAACTCAATGAAGACGGAAAGACAGTTGCAGCAGTAGACTGCCTTGTTCCGGGAATCGGAGAGATCATCGGAGGAAGCCAGAGAGAGGACGATTATGATAAACTTCTGGCACGTATTCAGGACATGGGGCTGAAAGAGGAAGATTACAAGTTTTATCTGGATCTGCGCAAATACGGATCAGCCAGACATGCCGGATTCGGTCTTGGATTTGAGCGCTGCGTGATGTATCTGACGGGTATGGCAAATATCCGCGATGTCATTCCGTTCCCTAGAACCGTAAATAACTGCGAACTGTAAAATGGAATAAAAGAGCCGTATTTCCCATAAACTCTAAGGAGGACAATTTCCGGAGAAGTATGTGTGGAGAATGGGCAGGAACAAATAAATAATAAAACAGGAAGAAACGTCGCAAAGTTTGCAGGCTGCTTTATAGGCACATGTCTGCTCTCCGCGGCGCTTTTTCTGTTATGGTGCGGGATTTCCTATTCCATGAGATTGTCGGTGGAATTGATCCGGGTGGGAATTACGGCATGGTATGCGCTTTCCGGTCTCATCGGTGGAAAAATTCTGCGCGCATGTAAATGTGGTGCCATACCTTTTTGCGCAGTTATGCTCGGAGGCTTTTTTTTCGGGATTCTGTATGTCTGTTCCTGCATACGGGAACAGCACTGGATTGCGCTGGAGGGAGAAAACCTGACGATTCTGATTTTGTGTACGGCAGGGGCACTGCTGGGAAGCGTGCAGTGGAAAAAGAAGTAAGGGCTGTGTGACTGTAAAAAAAGACTTTCCTTATGGTGACCACTGTGCTATAATAATACAGATAGACGGGAAATCCAAAAAAACAGACAAAGGAGAGATTCTCATGAAGCATGTAAAGACATTAAATACAAGAAAGTTACAGAACACAATCAAGACAGGTGGATGTGGCGAGTGCCAGACATCATGCCAGTCTGCATGTAAGACATCCTGTACAGTAGGAAACCAGACCTGCGAGAAGTGCAAGTAATCACAGAGTGATTACTTACACAGCCCGAACGCTAAGGTAAGAAAAATAAGGCATAATAAAGCCGCGTGCGTAGCGCGCGGTTTTATTATGTTTAGGAAAGAGAGGAAATATTATAGTGGTTCATCAGTTTAAGAACAATGGCTATGATATTGTATTAGACGTAAACTCCGGTGCCATTCATGTGGTGGATGATGTGACTTATGACGTGATCGCATTATTTGAAGATCACTCCAGGGAAGAGATCATTGCCCAGTTACAATCCCGGTATCCGGAACAGGAGATTGCAGAAGCAATCGAAGAAACAGAGCAGTTAAAGGAGCAGGGAGACCTGTTTACGGAAGATGCTTACGAACAGAAGATTTTTGATTTTAAGAAGCGCCCGACGGTAGTAAAGGCATTGTGTCTACATATTGCACATGACTGTAATCTGGCATGCCGCTATTGCTTTGCGGAAGAGGGCGAATATCATGGAAGAAGAGCCCTGATGTCTTATGAGACAGGAAAACAGGCACTTGATTTCCTGATTGCAAACTCCGGAAACCGGAAAAATCTTGAAGTGGATTTCTTCGGAGGAGAGCCACTCATGAATTTTGATGTGGTAAAACAGTTGGTTGCCTATGGACGGGAACAGGAAAAGCTGCATGACAAGCATTTCCGTTTTACGCTGACAACGAATGGGGTGTTGTTAAACGACGATATCATGGAATTTGCAAATAAGGAAATGGACAATGTCGTTTTAAGTATTGATGGAAGAAAAGAAGTGAATGACCGTATGCGTCCGTTCCGGAAGGGGGCGGGAAGCTATGACCTGATCGTTCCGAAGTTCCAGAAACTTGCAGAAAGCCGGAATCAGGAGCGTTATTATGTCCGCGGTACCTATACCCATTTCAACACCGATTTTTCCAAGGATGTACTGCATCTGGCCGATCTGGGATTCAAGCAGATTTCTGTGGAGCCGGTTGTCGCACAGCCGACCGATGAATATGCACTGCAGGAAGAGGATCTTCCGGTTCTCTTTGAAGAATATGATAAACTGGCAGCGGAGATGGTCCGCCGTAACAGAGAAGGAAATTCTTTCAACTTCTTCCATTTCATGATTGATCTGGAAGGTGGACCTTGTGTGTACAAGCGTCTGTCCGGATGTGGTTCCGGAACAGAGTATCTTGCGGTTACGCCGTGGGGAGATCTGTATCCGTGTCATCAGTTCGTCGGAAACGAAGAATTCCTGATGGGAAATGTCTGGGATGGTGTGAAAAATACACAGCTTCGGGACGAGTTTAAATGCTGCAATGTCTATGCAAAAGAAAAGTGCCGTAAGTGCTTTGCAAGATTTTACTGTAGTGGGGGATGTGCTGCAAATTCACACAATTTCCATGGGACGATCACAGATGCATATGATCTGGGATGCGAGCTCCAGAAGAAACGTATCGAATGCGCAATCATGATAAAAGCTGCGGAAGCGGAAAATTAAAGGAATAGGAAGGAAGCAAAAATGAAAAAAAGCAAGGGCGTCGCTATAATCGCGATTATCCTGGCCTGTCTGATCGGACTGGGATATTATACAAGCACGATTATGACTGCGACAAGCACAAGTCAGAAGAAAACGGACAACAAGACGGAGTCCGAAGGTATCAAACTTGGTCTTGATCTTTCCGGAGGTGTATCCATTACTTACCGGATTAAAGACAAAAATCCGTCCAAGAAAGATATCGATGACACAGTAGCAAAGTTAGAGGAACGTGCAGAAAGTTATAGCACGGAGTATTCCGTATACCCGGTGGGTGATGACCGTATCACGGTAGAGATTCCGGGTGTCTATGATGCAAATGCCGTACTTGAGGATCTGGGAAGCCCGGGATCGCTGTATTTTATCGTACAGAAAGATTCGGACGGTAATGAAAATTACAGTTATGACAGTTCTACAGGAACCTATAAGCTCAACTATGACATTCAGAATCTGATCGACAACGGTTCGGTGATCATGGATGGTAACGACGTAAAGTCTGCCAATGCAGCGTATAACCAGTCTTCATCTACCAGCACCAAGGAGCCGGTTGTCCAGCTGGCATTAAAGAAAAAAGCCGCAGAGGTATTTGGCGAGGCAACAACAAAGGCAGCTTCTTCCGGAGAATCCATCGGTATTTATTATGATGACCATTTTATCAGTGTACCGAAGGTAGAGAGTGCAATCAAAGACGGAAGCTGTGTTATCAACGGCATGTCGGATTATGAAGAAGCAGAACAGCTTGCAACATTTATCCGTGTAGGTGCCATTAACTTAAAACTTGAAGAGATGGAGTCTTCTGTCGTAGGTGCACAGTTAGGTGGAAAGGCACTTTCTTCCAGTGTCAAGGCAGCCATCATCGGTCTGATCCTTGTTATGCTATTTATGATCTTAAACTACAGCTTATCCGGTATCGTTGCATCCATTGGTCTTGCAATCTATACGACAGTAACTGTTGCATTGATCTATCTGTTTGAGATCACGCTGACACTTCCGGGTATCGCGGGTGTTATCCTTGGTATCGGTATGGCGGTAGATGCGAATGTTATTATCATTTCGCGTATCCGTGAAGAAATTGCAGCAGGAAAGTCCGTACTGACATCCATCAAAACAGGTTACCAGAAGGCCATGTCTGCCATCATTGACGGTAACGTGACCACCTTTATTGCAGCACTGGTGCTGATGTGGCTTGGTTCCGGAACAGTTAAGGGATTTGCATATACACTGATTATCTCCCTGATCGTTTCCATGTTTACGGCACTGGTTATTTCGAGACTGTTAAATCTGGCATTTTATGCCGTTGGATGCAGAAACGAGAAATTATACGGCCGTGCAAGAGAACATAAGACCATTGATTTCATGAAGCATCGCTGGGTATGTTTTATCATTTCCCTTGTTGTGATCGCAGCCGGATTTGTTGGAATGATCGGTTACGGAGCAGCTGGAAAGGGATCTTTGAATTTCAGTCTGGAATTTAAGGGTGGTACATCCATTTCCGCAGATTTTGGTAAGGATTATACCGTTGAACAGGTAGAGGACAAGATTGTACCGGAAGTCGCAAAGGTTATTAATGATAATGCGATCCAGGCAAGTACCGTATCCGGCAGCAATGTTGTGACAATCAAGACAAAGACACTGAGCCTGAGCGAACGTGAAGAAGTAAATCAGATGCTTGTGGACAAGTTTGGTGTTGATGAATCCACAATCGAGAGCCAGAGTATTGGTTCTACCATCAGTAATGAGATGCGTTCCAATGCGGTCAAGGCACTGATCGTTGCATGTATTTTCATGCTGTTTTATATCTGGTTCCGTTTCAAGGACATCCGTTTCGCCGGAAGTGCGATTATTGCACTGGTACACGATGTACTTGTTATGCTGACAGGTTATGCATTGATCCGTATTTCTGTAGGTAATACATTTATTGCCTGCATACTTACAATTGTCGGATATTCCATCAATGATACCATTGTTATCTTTGACCGTATCCGTGAGAACATGCAGGGAATGAAGAAACAGACACCGGAAACACTGGCAGAGGTGGCAAACCGGTCTCTGACACAGACACTTTCCCGTTCACTGAATACCTCCATTACAACCATCATCATGGTATTGCTGCTGTTTATCCTCGGAGTATCTTCCATCCGTGAGTTTGCATTACCGCTTATGATTGGACTGATCAGTGGTACGTATTCTTCCATCTTTATTGCAGCTGCATTATGGTATGTCATGAAACTGCATCTTGGCAAAGACAAATTGTTAAAACCAGCAGTAGCAAAGACAAAAAAGAAATAAATATTAAAAAACAGGGAGCTGCACGGCAGCTCCCGTTTGTTTTCTAAGGAGTGGAATGGTTGCATTGCACCGAAGAATTCGGTATAATGGGAAAAAGAGTTGAAAAGGAGAATATTATGTATACACTGGAAGATATACAGGCAGTAGATCCTGAAATTGCAGCAGCGATCACTGCAGAGTTTGACAGACAAAACAGCCACATTGAGCTGATCGCATCGGAAAACTGGGTGAGCCCGGCGGTTATGTCTGCAATGGGAAGTATTCTGACCAACAAATATGCAGAAGGGTATCCGGGAAAGCGTTATTACGGCGGATGTGAGTGCGTGGATGTAGTTGAGGAACTGGCAAGAGAGCGCGCAAAGAAACTGTTTGGCTGTGAGTACGTCAATGTACAGCCGCATTCCGGTGCACAGGCAAACATGGCAGTACAGTTTGCCATGCTGCAGCCGGGAGATACTGTAATGGGTATGAATCTGGATCACGGCGGACATCTGACACATGGTTCTCCGGTTAATATTTCCGGTAAATATTTCAACGTCGTATCATATGGAGTGAACGACGAAGGCGTGATCGATTATGATAAAGTCCGTGAGATCGCAGTGAAAGAAAAACCAAAGATGATCATTGCGGGAGCCAGTGCTTATGCAAGAATCATTGATTTCAAAAAGTTCCGTGAGATTGCAGATGAAGTAGGAGCATACCTTATGGTTGATATGGCACATATCGCGGGACTTGTTGCAGCAGGACTTCATCCAAGTCCGATCCCGTATGCAGATGTAACTACAACTACTACGCATAAGACACTGCGCGGACCAAGAGGAGGTCTGATTCTTTGCAATCAGGAAGCAGCAGATAAGTTCAACTTAATAAAGCTGTATTCCCGGGAATTCAGGGAGGTCCACTGGAACATGTGATCGCGGGAAAGGCTGTGTGCTTTAAAGAGGCACTGGAGCCTGAATTTGCAGAATATCAGAAGCAGATCATCAAAAATGCACAGGCACTCAGCAAAGGTCTGATAGGTCGTGGTGTAAAGATCATATCCGGCGGAATAGATAATCACCTGATGTTGATTGACTTAAGAGGCGAAGAGGTAACCGGTAAAGAACTGGAAAAACGTCTGGATGCCGCACACATCACATGTAACAAGAATACGGTACCGAACGATCCAAGATCTCCGTTTGTGACAAGTGGTGTCAGACTTGGAACACCTGCAGTTACAACAAGAGGATTAAAAGAAGAAGATATGGATGTGATCGCAGAGTGCATCGCACTGGTACTTCAAAGTGAAGACAATATTGAAAAAGTCAAAGGAATGGTTGCAGAGCTGACTGCAAAATATCCTCTGGATATGTAATATTCGAGAATAACGAAAGAAAATAAGAAAATCAAGGATGCGTCGGAGTATGGTTTTTAAACTTATTCAGACGCATTTTTGCTGTGCAGATACCAAAAATTTTAGTAATAAGACAGCGTGTTTTTATGAGTTTTTATGAAAATGATAAAAACAAAGCAATAACAGGGTGGAAATTTAAAAGCAGAAAGCGTATAATTAAAATAATGTATATTAATCTATACAAGAAGAAAAAAGGAAGACCTGGTATAATATAGAAATCCGGGAAGGAGCTAGATTTTGAGACTGAGAAATAATAAAGTAGCAAAGAGATTGGGAACAAAAGCACTTGCAGGAGTGCTTGCAATAGGACTTATCATCAGTACTCCGGCTGCAGCGCTGGCAAGATGGAGGGGCAGAGACAGCCGGGACGCAGAGCACAGCCTACTCAGACACCGGCCGCACAGGCAGAGAAGCTGCAGGCAAAATCAGTAGATGGCAAGGATACACTTACAGATGTATCAGATGCAGTGAAAGAGATGATCCAAAGAGGTGAGGTAAAGCTGGATGAAAGTACAGGATATCTGATAGATACAACAACCGGACAAAAGACGAATCCGGTTACAGGAGAACGTGTAGATCAGATTCCGGCGATACCGGCGACACCGGCAGAACCGGAACAGCCGGCGGAACCGGCAACACCAGTGACACCAGCAGAGCCGGAACAGCCGGCGGAACCGGAGGCACCAGCAGAGCCGGAACAGCCGGCAACACCAGCGACACCGGAGGCACCGGCGACACCAGCAGAACCGGCGGCACCGGCGACACCAGCAGAACCGGAGGCACCAGCAGAGCCGGAACAGCCGGCAGATACAGTTACAAGTGCAAAAAGCAATCAAGCACTTGTTGCAAAGCAGCAGATTATAAAATTACCACAGATCGTGGAAGATTTCCGGTTCTGGACAGTTGCCAGAAAATATGCATTTGCAAAATCGAAGATCAATATCCGCGAGGCAATTCCGGAGAATATTGATGGCAGTAATACACAGGATGTAAAGACGGATCTGGAAAATGCAAAAGCAGAATCAAAAAAGCTACAGAAGAAAAAAAGAAATAACAAAGAAACAGAC
>ENA-OQKX01000028-OQKX01000028.1-human-gut-metagenome-genome-assembly--contig:-NODE-28-length-25528-cov-4.732058_pt1 | contig 25528 bp, 38 predicted proteins | sample MGYA00242654_ERZ504810 | MGnify/ENA primary metagenome ERZ504810 (study PRJEB26092, sample SAMD00036378) | human gut metagenome | host: Homo sapiens | study: EMG produced TPA metagenomics assembly of... | reverse complement strand
TAAGTCGAATTACAACATTTAAGTCTTTTCTAAAATGTAACTCACATTGGTAAGCCGTATGCCTTAATAGGGCACGTATGGTTTGATAAGGGGCGGTAGAATTTAAACTCTATCGCCTACTTTCTTGATTTATCAAATGGTATATTGTATACTAAAAATGACGTATATAAAGGATAAATACATGATGATTGATAAAAAGATAATAGTAGGTGTAAGAAATAAGGATGCGAATGCGAAAAAAGAGCTTATTTCATTGACGCGAAATCATTTGATACAAATGATTTACAAGCGATATATTGGTTTAGAAGAAAAAGAAATCAATGATATCTTACAGGCAACGTATACATATGCATTTATGCATATGGATAAATTGAGTGATGATAAAAATTTTTTAAAATGGATTACGGTCTTGTTGAATAAACAATTGCGTGAGTATATGCAGGCTAAAGAGTATGCGGATGTAACTACAGCTTTGCGTGGACTTCCTCAATATAGACAATCGGATGTGGATGATTGTTTAAATGAGATGCCAGAAAATCAAAAGACAGTGACAATCATGCATTGTTTAGGGAAACTGAAAGAGAAGGATATCGCGAATCGTTTAAAAATGAGTGAAGAGGGAGTGGCTCGCTTATTAAAGAGTGGTAAACAAAAAGTGAAAGATGTATTGGATAAGAAGTGACAATGATATTTATTATTGTCCTTTTTTTTGATTTCGCATAAAATGTAGGCATATGAAAAGAGACACAAAAAGAGTATTAATACTATCACTTAAAATAGGTGTAGGAAGTGCAATTGCGATCATCTTAGCTTATTTTTTCAAATTGGATAATCCAACAAGTGCAGGAACGATTGCGTTGTTATCTTTGTTGACGACAAAGTGGGGAACAATGAGGCTTGTTCTTAGAAGGATTTCCACCTTTTTTGTGACAATTTTATTCTGTTTTATTTTCTTTGAATTAATTCCAAGCCATTGGATAGCTTTTGGACTTGTGATTGCGTGCTTAGTTGGGTACAGTGAAAAAATGAAGTGCCAGAATACATTAAGTGTAAATGCGATGATTGCCGTGCATTACTTGAGTTATTTGGATTTTAGTCTTCACTTTATGATGAATGAGTTTTATTTGATTTTAATTGGGGCCATTATTGCCTTCTTATTGAACTTGGTTCATGATTATAGTGGGGAAGAAGAGTATTTGAATTCTTGTATGATTTATATGGAGGACAAGATTCAGAGCTTGATGTATCAAATTGTTCACTATATTCAAAGTGAAGAAAGAAATACAACAATTTGGAAGGAATTAGAAGATATTAAGGTACAGGCAGAAAAGTATATTCATATTGCGATGGAATATCAGGATAACACGTTTACGAGTTTGCCAGATTATTATATTCGTTATTTTGAAATGCGTGCTTTACAATGTGACATTCTGCATATGTTGCACTATAAGATTCGAAAGATTCGTAAAATGCCAAAAGAGGCGAATGAATTAGCGAATTATATTGAATATTTAATTCCGTTTATTCATGAAAAAAATGATCCGCAGCCTCAAATTACTTCACTTCATCAGATGTTCAAAAACAAGCAGGGTGAGGCTCTTCCTAAAAGTCGAATTGAATTTGAATCAAAGGCAATGCTTCTGCATATTTATATGGATTTAGAAGAGTTTTTATACACAAAGAAGAAGTTTATTGATCAAACAACAGAGGAACAGAAAAAGTTGTATTGGAGATGATATACATGAAATCAATCATTATTGTAACTGTTGTATCTATTATAGTTTCTATTGGAATCTATAAAGGAATTCGTAAAGTATTATATAAAAAGGATGTCACAAATAAGGCTAGTTTTGCCAGATTAATAAAATATATTTTGGTTTTTATTAATGGAATGATTTTTCTTGGACAATTTGAACAGACAAAACCTATTATGTCCTATCTTGCTGCATCGAGTGGAGTGGTCGCCTTAGTTTTAGGTGTTGCCGCTAAAGATGCCTTTGGAAATCTATGTAGTGGTTTAATGATTTTAACATTTAAGCCATTTGTCGAGGGCGATTTGATTAAAGTCAATCAAGGTGAATTAATTGGTTATGTTGAAAGTATTCGTTTTCGTCATACGATTATTCGTACATATGAAAGTAATCGTATTATTGTGCCAAATGCAACATTGAATTCGGCTACGATTGAAAATGCATTTTTTCAAGATACACGAAAAAATAACTATTTAGAAATTGAGGTTTCTTATGGAACAGATATTGATTTGGCGATAGATATTTTAAAGAGTTTAGTTGAAAAAACAATGAATGAATATGAAATTCAAAGCGAGGATCCAATTGAAGCAAAAGTAATCAACTTTTCTACAACAGGCATTGATTTGCGTGTTGTTGTTCCAAGTAAAACGAGTTTAGAGGGTTTTGATATGCTCGCAAAAATTCGTTATGAACTTATAAAAGAGTATGAAAAAGCTAATATCCATTTTGGAAATTATTCAGTAGAGGTAAGTCAATCATGATAAAAGTATATACAGAAGTCTTGGGATTTAATAATTTAATGTATCGCTACATGAGTTTACCTAACTCATTATCTTTGGCGGATTTAGCTTATTATACATTGGCATCTTACTTATCTGAAGAATATGCGGACTTTGTGATTGAGTCGAATGGTATTCCTTTTGCGTGTCCAAATTGTGAGGATGAACAATTTAATAAGTTACCTTGTGCTTCATCGATTCAACCAGATTTCAAAGAGGGAGATACTTTTAAGATGGTTTATGATCTAGAAGAGCCTTTTGAGATTGAAATTCAAGTTGAAAAAGTGGATGATATAGAAGAAGATGCGAATGTGGTCAATGGTCGTGGCTTTGCTATATGGGATGGTTTTAAAGAGTTTCAGGATTATTATTATCAATCCATGGAATTATTTAAAGAATATGTGAAAGCGAATGATATGAATTTATCGGATTTTCCTGTGGATGAAGATCTTGATATTATTGAATTAAACAAGGTATTGGAAGATAATTTTGAAGAATTAAAAGATGTGTATGAGGGTGAGTAGATGAAAGTATATGAGATGAGTTTTCGTGATATGAATCAAAAAATGGTAGAGATTCATGGCGTGAAAATGGTTAAGCTTTTAGAGAAGATGGGATTAAAGTTAGATAATCTATATGGTGCATTAATGTATGGTTATATCGATCATAATGCGGGCTTTATTTTTGAAATTGTAGCTTTGGAAACAAAGAAACGTAATATTGAATATCGTATTGTGCCGATTGGTGTATCTTGTAAGATTCCTCGTTTTGATGTGCAGGAAATGGATATTCAAATCTTGGATAATGTGAATGTGGAATTGTTCCAAGATAAGATTGATATGGTTGAAAAGGCTACAGAAGTTTCTAAAGAATTAGAAGAGCTTCGTCTATATAAAGAGTTGGATTCATCCAGTACATTTAGAGTATCCAGATGATATCATGGTATATTTTTTAGAAGAAGGAAAAGATGTAGAGGCATGCTGGGTTCGTCTTGAAGGAATACAAGATGGAAAGATGTATGGAAGTGTATTAACGGCTTTGCACCAGGATTTTGGTGTGAAAGAAAAGGATACAATTTATTTTGGCATGACAGAAATGGAAGATCACAAGTTGGCGTGTGTGTGGGTGAAAGAAGATGAATAAAGAGGATTCATTATATTCAATTTATGTACAAATATTAAAAGAAGAATTAGTGATGGCTATGGGTTGTACAGAGCCTATCGCGATTAGTTATGCGTGTGCTAAGGCAACACAAGTGCTAGATCATTTACCAGATCGTATTGTTGTTAAGGCAAGCGGAAGTATTATTAAAAATGTGAAGAGTGTTATCGTGCCTCATACAAATGGTTTAAAAGGGATTGAAGTTGCAGCAGCAGCTGGTGCTTTATATGGGGATGCAAACGCAAAACTTGAAGTACTTTCTAGTGCGACGCGTGAACAAATAGAAGAATTACCAGAATATGTTCAGAACACAAATATTACTGTGCAGCATATTGAACAAGGTCATGTATTTGATTTAGAAATCAATGTGTATTATGAACAAGAACATGCAAGTGTTCGTATTGTAGATACGCATACGAATATTGTGCAGATTGAAAAAGATTGGAAAGTTATCTTTGAAGATAAGACGACAAGCTTAGAACATAAGGCGGATCATAGTGCTTTGATCATGAAACAAATTTGGGATTTTGCCAAAACTGTGGATATTGAGGATGTAAAAGAAATATTGGATCGTCAAATTGCTTGTAACATGGCTATCGCAAATGAGGGAATTCATAATTCGTATGGTGCAAACATTGGTCATGTGATTTTGAATATGGATTTGGATTGTGTAAAGACAAGAGCCAAAGCTTATGCGGCGGCTGGGTCGGATGCAAGAATGAATGGTTGTGAACTACCAGTAGTCATTAATTCAGGAAGTGGAAATCAGGGGATTACTTGCTGTGTGCCGGTTGTTGTATATGCCAAAGAATTGAATTCTACGCAAGAACAATTGTATCGTGCTTTAGTTTTATCGAATTTGACTGCTATTTATATTAAAACAGGTATTGGTACTTTATCAGCATTTTGTGGGGCTGTTAGTGCTGGAGCTGCTGCAGGCGCTGGAATTGCCTACTTACATGATGGAACATATGAAGAAATTCAACATACCATTGTGAATGCGTTAGCTATTCTTTCGGGAACCATTTGTGATGGGGCAAAGGCTAGTTGTGCAGCTAAAATTGCTTCTAGTATAGATGCCGGTATCATGGGATATTATATGTATAAAAATAAGCAACAATTCTATGCGGGAGATGGAATCGTTGCTCATAGTGTGGATGAAACAATTCAAAATATTGGAACTCTAGGTTCTCAAGGAATGCTTCAAACAAATGATAAAATTATTGAGATGATGATTTCTTGCGATTAAAAGTCGATAAGCGAATGATTAGTTGAGGTTCATATTCCATATGGACGATACGTTTTCGTTCGCTTTTTGTTTGTTCTAGAAGAATGTCTACAGCTTCCTTGCCTTTTTCACAAGCACCATGATCGACGGTTGTAAGTTGAATTTGTGGGAAATCTGTTTCTGGAATATTGTCAAATCCAGCTACACTTGTTTTGATGTTGTGGTCTTTTAAACAGGCTAAGATACCTAAAGCTGTCATGTCATTATTTCCTATGTAGGCATCGTATTTATCACCTAAAATTTGTTTTGTCAAACGATACCCGTTTTCATATTCCCTTTTTTCAATTGGGTACATATCAAATTGTTTAGAAGAACTAAAGAATACTTGTGTGTTGGATATTACACTTTTTACACCTTCATATCTTTCGTTTCTACCTATTTCTGTTGTATCTAATGGACTTGAAATATACGCAATTTTCTTATGTCCTAGTTGTTTTAAATGATTACCTAATAGATTTCCACATTTAAAACTGTTGAGTTCAATTGAATCACAATCGAGATTTTTTGGCTTATCTCCAATAATGATGCATGGAATTTGTTTGGAAAGTGCATTCCATTCATCAACAAATTTTGGGGGATATAGAAGAATGATTCCTACATGGTTTTAATAGTTTTAAACTTGAAAGTGCATGTTTTTCGAGCTCATCTTTACGAAGTGTGGAAATTGTAAGGATTTGTGTTTTGGTCTTGTTTGCTTGTTGAATGATGCTTGAAACGACCATAGAATAATATGAATTTGATAAATTCGAACAAATAACGACAATCGTATTCTTAGTATTTGAATATCTTTTTTTTACTTCTGGCTTTTTATATCCCATTTGTTTGGCTGTTTTTTTTGACAAGTTTAACAGTTTCTTCTTTGAATGATACATTTTTATTATCACTTAAAATCATAGATACAGTGGATTGTGATACATTTATAGCTTTGGCTATATCACGTGTAGTTACTTTGTTTCTTTTTCCCATAATGAACCTCTTTTGATTTATTTTGATTAATTTATCGATTACTAATCAAATTATTGATCAAAAGCCTATTTTTATCTTACACCATTTTATTTGATTGTCTAGCTATTAATCAATAATTTGATTAATAAAATCAGTTGGTTTTACCTGTTTGAAAGGAAATAAAAATAGGCGTATCGTTACTTTGAAAGAGGTGTGAACTATGTATGATTGTATAATAATTGGAGCGGGTATCAGTGGATGCTCTTTAGCTTTTGAATTGAGTAAATATAGTGGAAAAGTATTGTGGTTAGAAAAAATAATGATGTGGCAGATGAAACGACCAAGGCCAATAGTGCAATTATTCATGCGGGCTATGATCCAGAGCCAAATACTTTGATGGCAAAATATAATATTTGGGGTAATAAAATTATTCCTTCTTTATGTAAAGATTTAGATGTACCTTGTAAAAATATTGGTTCTTTAGTTGTTGGATTTAGTGAAGAGGATGATAAGACAATTGAAGTGTTATATAAGCGTGGTATTGAAAATGGTGTTGAAATCAGCGTATATTAAGCAGCCTGAGTTATCAAAAATGGAACCTATTAAATCCAGCTTGTACAAGCGCTTTATATGCACCAAGTGCATGATTATCAATCCTTGGCAGTTTGCGATCGCATTAAGTGAAGTGGCAATTCAAAATGGTGTAGAGCTTCGTTTGAATGAAGAGGTTACGAGTATAAAAAAGATGGAGATATCTTTATCGTGAATGATACATACAAGGCTAAGTTAGTTGTAAATTGTGCGGGTGTTATGTGTGATCATGTGACTGGACTTATCAAGAAGCCAAATTATAAGATTACGCCGAATAAGGGTGAATATTATTTATTGGATAAATCACAAGGAAACTTGGTTCATCATGTTATTTTCCAATGTCCTACAAAGATTGGTAAGGGTGTGTTGGTTGCTCCTACAGTAGATGGAAACTTGATTGTAGGTCCTACAAGTACAAATACAAATGTGGATGATTATTCGACAACGTCAGCAGGATTAAAAATAATTCGTGAAAATGCGGTTAAATCTGTGCCAAATATGAAGCTTCAAGAAAACATTCGTACTTTTGCAGGATTGCGTGCAAGAAGTGATACAAAAGATTTTATTGTTGGCGAAGATAAAGATGTGCATAATTATTTCTCGATTGCAGGTATGGCAAGTCCTGGTTTAAGTAGTGCAAGTGCAATCGCATTAGATGTTGTAAAAATGATGCAGGAAAAGGATTATTTCTTAAATTTAAAGAAGGATTATGTTTCTATAAGAAAAGTTGTTCGATTTAAAGAAATGTCACATGAACAAAGAAAAGAATATATTGAAAAACATCCTGAGTATGGTCGTATTATTTGTCGTTGTGAAACGATCAGCGAGGGAGAAATTATTGATGCGATTCGTCGTAGTCCAAAACCAGTGAGTTTAGATGGAATCAAACGTCGATGCAATGCAGGTATGGGAAGATGTCAGTCTGGTTTTTGTGGACCTAGAGTACAAGAAATTCTTGCCAATGAGTTGGGCGTTAGTCAACTAGATATCATGTTAGATAAGAATGGTTCTTATATTTTATGTGGAAGAACAAAGGAGAATGACGATGAATAATAAGTATGATGTAGTAGTCATTGGTGGTGGTCCTGCAGGTCTTGCCAGTGCGATGGCAGCCAAACAAAATGGCGCAAAATCTGTTTTGATTATTGAACGAGATAAAGAATTGGGTGGTATTTTAAATCAGTGTATTCATAATGGTTTTGGTTTACACCACTTTAAAGAGGAATTAACAGGCCCAGAATATGCAGGTAAATATATTGATGAAGTCAATAAGACAGATATTGATATATTATTGGATACAATGGTTATTGAGATTACGCCAGATAAAATGGTGTATTGTTCAAGTAGCATTCATGGATATTTAATGATTCAGGCTAAATCGATTATTTTAAATATGGGTTGTCGTGAAAGAACGCGTGGTGCAATTGCGATTCCAGGCACAAGAGCTTCTGGTGTATTTACGGCTGGTGCTGCACAGCGATATGTAAATATTGAAGGGTATATGCCTGGTAAAAGAGTTGTGATTTTGGGTAGTGGTGACATTGGTTTGATTATGGCTCGAAGAATGACTTTAGAAGGCGCAAAAGTTTTGGCAGTTGTTGAAGTTATGCCTTATTCGAATGGTTTGAATCGTAATATTGTTCAATGTCTACATGATTATGATATCCCATTGTATTTAAGCCATACAATTACGGATATTGTGGGTAAGTCTAGAGTAGAAAAAGTTGTTGTTTCTAAGGTGGATGAAAATAGAAATCCAATTGAAGGAACCGAGATGGAATTTGATTGTGACTGCGTTTTATTGTCAGTTGGATTGATTCCAGAAAATGAGTTGTCAAATGATTTAGGGGTTGAAATGGATTCTAGAACACATGGACCTATTGTTTATGAAAATATGGAGACTTCTATGGAAGGGGTATTCGCATCAGGCAACGTTGTGCATGTGCATGATTTAGTGGATTTTGTAAGTTTGGAAAGTGAAAAGGCTGGAATGGGTGCTGGTCGATATGTTTCAAATGGCGAAGTATCTAAGGATCGTGTCGTTAAGACGATAAATGGAGATAATATTTCGTATGTAGTTCCGCAATATATTCGTAAGGATAATGTAGAAAAGAGTGTTGAACTATCTTTCCGTGTAAGAAGACCAACACAACAGGTAAATATTGTTGTGAGGGATGGGGATACTGTAATTGCGAAGTTTAAAAAGGAACATGTGATACCAAGTGAAATGGAGAAGATATCTATTCCTAAAGTGTTGCTTGAAAAGGCAGATAAAGAATTGGTTGTATCTGTAAAGGAGGATGCGTAATGAGAGAGTTAATTTGTATAACTTGTCCTAAGGGTTGTTACTTAAAGGTGGATGAAGAAAATGATTATAAAGTAACTGGAAATGGCTGTCCTAGAGGTGCAATCTATGGAAAGAAAGAGTGTACACATCCAACTCGTGTGGTGACAAGTACAGTTAAAATTGTAGGTGCAGAAATTGAAAGATTGAGTGTGAAGACGAATGGGGATATTCCAAAAGAAAAAATCTTTGATGTGATGAAAGAGTTGAATCATGTAGTTGTGAAGGCACCAGTACATCGTGAAGATGTAATTGTCTCTGATATTTGTGGTACGGGCGTTGATTTAGTTGCGACGAAAGACTTATAATATGGCTGTTAAAAGTGGGGAGCTTTTAGGCTGAGAGTAGGTTTGTCCTAGACCCTATAACCTGATTTGGATAATGCCAACGTAGGGAATATATCTTTTTGATAGTGAGCTGCAGATTGGTTTTCTGCAGCTTTTTTCTTGGTGGTGAGAAAATGAATTATTCTATTTTTGATGTGGATGGAACAATACTAGATTCAATGGAAGTATGGAATACTTTGGCAAGTCAATATGTTCAAAGTTTGGGGATGGTTCCCGAAAAAAATCTTGATGAAGTTGTTTCAGATATGAGTTTAGAACAGAGTGCAACATATTTGAAGAAGCATTATGGAATCAATAAATCAGAAGAACAAATCATTTCAGAAGTATTGAATCTTATATCGGATTTTTATAAGTATGAAGTGAAGCTTATGCCTGGGTTTAAAGATTTTATTTCACATTATGATTCAGTCAATGTGATTGGTACGAGTTGTGATGAAAAGCTAGTAAAAATTGCGTTGAATAGACTGGGTGTGTTGAATTATTTTGAAGATATTATAACTTGTTCAAAGGTGAATAAGTCAAAGGATGATCCGGATTTTTATTTGGCTTGTGCACAAGTTTTAAAACAAAGACCAGAAGATATAGTTGTGTTTGAGGATGCAGATTATTGTATAGATGTGGCAAGAAAAATTGGATTTAAAGTGATAAAAATAAAAGATTGGAGAGATTTAAATGAAAAGTGCATTAACAATTGCGGGAAGTGATTCGAGTGGAGGAGCAGGCATTTAGGCAGATATCAAAACAATGTGTGCTAACCATGTATTTGCGACAAGTGCAATTACGGCATTAACTGCGCAAAACACATTGGGAGTTACAGGTATTATGGATGTAACACCTGAATTTTTAGGGAACAACTAGATGCAGTCTTTACAGATATTTATCCGGATGCAGTGAAGATTGGAATGGTATCTTCAAGTGGTCTGATCACAAAGATACGCAGACAAATTAAAAGAATATGATGCGAAAAATATTGTAGTTAGATCCGGTTATGGTAGCAACAAGTGGAGCAAGACTGATCAGCGAGGAAGCGATTGATGCGCTGAAGAGCTGCCTGCTTCCGATGGCAACCGTTCTGACTCCGAATATCCCGGAAGCAGAAGTGCTTTCTGAGATGGAGATCAAAACAGAAGCAGATATGGAAAAAGCAGCAGAGACCATCTGTAACACCTTAGGTTGTGCAGTTTTATTAAAGGGTGGACATCAGTTAAATGATGCCAATGATCTTCTTTTCCAGAAAGGGAAAGAGCCGGTATGGTTCCACGGAAAAAGAATTGACAATCCAAATACCCATGGAACAGGTTGTACCTTGTCTTCCGCAATTGCATCAAATCTTGCAAAAGGAAGAGACTTGGAAACTTCTGTCAAGTATGCGAAAAACTATATTTCCGGCGCACTTGCCGATATGCTTGACCTTGGAAAAGGAAGCGGCCCTATGAATCATGCATTTGCAATCGAAGGAGAATATGAAAGATGAGTGAAAAAAGAACTTCCGTTTTTTCAAACGGTTTAATCTGGTTTGGGGCAGGAGTGTCTTTAGCTGAGATCCTGACCGGTACCTATTTCGCACCACTTGGTTTTGGAAGAGCAATGGCAGCAATTCTGCTCGGACACCTGATCGGCGGACTCATGATGTTTGCCGCAGGAATGATCGGGGCAAAAGAGCGGAAAAGTGCCATGGAAACTGTAAAAATGAGTTTCGGTGAGAAGGGAAGCCTTCTCTTTGCAGTATTAAACGTACTGCAGCTTGTCGGCTGGACAGCTATCATGATCTATGATGGTGCACTCGCAGCAGACGGTCTGTTACATAGTGGTATATGGATCTGGGCAATTGTGATCGGAATTTTGATCATAGTGTGGATCTTTATCGGACTGACTAATCTTGGAAAGTTAAATACCGTTGCAATGACCGCACTTTTTGTACTGTCACTGGTACTTTTTAAGGTGATCTTCTTTAATACAGATTTTGTCATGCCGATCGCAGTAAGTGACGATATGATGACTTTTGGAGCTGCGGTAGAGCTTGCAGTCGCAATGCCTCTTTCCTGGTTACCGCTTATCAGCGATTATACGAGAGAAGCAGAAAAACCATTCGCAGCAACCTTTACAAGTGTATTCGTATACAGCGTAGTCAGCATTTTTATGTACATGATCGGTATGGGAGCCGCTATTTTTACCGGAGAATACGATATCGCACAGATTATGTTAAAGACAGGTCTTGGCGTTGTGGGATTACTGATTATTGTATTCTCAACAGTTACAACAACGTTCTTAGATGCTTATTCCGCAGGAGTTTCCTGTGTTTCCATTTCTTCTAAAATTCAGGAGAAATGGGCAGCGATCATTGTTACAGTGATCGGAACGATCGCAGCGATCGTTTATCCAATGGATAATATTACAAACTTCTTATATCTGATCGGATCTGTTTTTGCTCCGATGATCGCAGTGCAGATTGCAGATTACTTCATTTTGAAGAAAGCGGATTCTGAAAGAAATGCTTTCCAGTGGCGTAATCTGATCGTATGGCTTGCCGGATTTATTATTTACCGCATATTAATGCACGTAGATACTCCGCTTGGAAATACTCTGCCGGATATGGTGATCACAGTCGTTCTCTGCCTGATTGTGGAAAAGGTTGCAGAAGCAATGCGAAAATGAGGACGAAAGAATGAAAAAATCTAACTTAAAGAAATTAACAGTCACAGCAATTTTAGCAGCAGTAGCCGTAGTGGGAAGCTTATTTTCCTTCCCGGTATTCGGTTCAAAATGTGCACCGGTACAGCATATGGTAAATATTTTATGTGCAGTTACCGTAGGTCCTTGGTGGGCACTGGCACAGGCATTTATCGCATCTTTGATCCGTAACTTATTAGGACTTGGAAGCCCGCTTGCATTCCCGGGAAGTATGTGCGGTGCATTACTTGGCGGCCTGCTGTATAAATATGGAAAGAAACTTCCGTTTGCTTACATTGGAGAAGTAGTGGGAACCGGTATTCTCGGCGGAATGCTTTCTTATCCGGTTGCATATCTTGTTATGGGAAACACAGCAGCAACATTGTTTATGTTCGTAGTGCCATTCCTCATCAGTACCTGTGGAGGAACAATCATTGCGATCATTATCACACTGCCATTAAAAAAATCAGGTATGCTCGGAAAAATGAAGGACAGTCTGGAAGAGTAGATGAAAGTTTTTCTGCGCACTCTTTAATTTCTTATAAAGGAAGAGAAAGATGCAAAGTAAGAAAGCCTGTCGGGATTTATGTCCCGGCAGGCTTTCTTTACATGTAACATTATGAAAGGGAGTTTTCTTTTTTGCAACGGAGAATTCCAAGAAGCAGCAGTACCGGAAAGATAATTCCTGCCAGAATGCCCATTTTCAGGTTGTCTCCCAAAGAATCTGAAATCATTCCAACCAAGGTGGGACCTCCTGCACAACCCATATCTCCACCTAATGCCAGTAATGCAAACATAGCAGTTCCACCTTTTGGTAAAGCTGCGGATGCTTTGCTGAATGTCCCGGGCCACATGATTCCTACAGAGAGCCCACAGACCGCACAGGCAATCAGATTCAGTAACGGAGCCTGGAACAATGAAATCCCCAGATAGGATAAAATACATAGCAGACAACTATAAATCATAAAGTGATCTAAATTGATACGATCGCCATACTTGCCATAAAATAATCTTGAGGTTCCCATTAGAATTGCAAAAGCCATCGGTCCGGCTAAATCTCCTGCGGCTTTGGAAATTCCAAGTCCTTTTTCCGCAAAAGCCGAAGCCCATTGGCTTACTGCCTGTTCACTTGCCCCGGCACATATCATCATAATCAGTAAAATCCAAAAAACTTTCAGCCGGAACAATTCTTTTAATCCAAGACCGGTTTCGCCATCCTCAAGCAGAGGTGCAATTGGTACCTTTGCAAAACAAAAGCATTTCCAATAGGAATGACTGCCCAGATAATAGCTAATATTTTCCAGTTATCTATACCCGCTGCATAGAAAACAAAGTTGATAAAAGTACAACTCCGGCATGTCCCCAGCAATAAAAGAATGGAGCAGGCTCATCGCTTTCTCTTTATTATCAGACGGGCAGGCCTCAACGACAGGACTGACCAGAACTTCCAGAAGTCCACACCTATGGCATAAATCATTACTGCAATCAAAATTCCGATAAAGGGAACCGGTAAAAATCTCAGGCAAAAACTGTAAGAAGAAGTAATCCTGCCGCTGCAAGGGCATGAGCTGCGATCATGGATACCCGATAGCCTATTTTATCGATGAATCTGACAGAAAGAAGATCCACCAGTAATTGTATTCCAAAATTAAAAGTCACCAGTAAAGTGATCTGGGAAATCGGAACATGGTAGCTTTTCTGAAAAAATAAGAAAAGTAATGGTGTAAAATTGTTCACGACAGCCTGTACAATATAACCTACAAAACAGGCAGTGATCGTTTTATTATATTGGTTTTTCATTTGTTTTCATTCTCCTTTAATAAATGTGATTATATCGCAAAGATTGTGTGCAGTCATTGTACAAAATTGCATATTTATAGTACAATATGGTAAAAACTAGTATTTGCAAGGAAATACATTATGGACTATTTTAAGATAACTACAGATGAAACACTGCGGGAAACGGTTCAGCATGGCAGTGAACGTTATCCTTTTGCATATTATCCTGAGGATATCTGGCAATTTGATTTTCACCGTATCGACTGGCACTGGCATCATGAGCTGGAATTTCTTTATGTTGCAGAAGGCACTGCAATCTGCTTTATCGGTACAAGCAAAGTAGAACTGCATAAAGGCTGCGGCATATTTATTAATAGTGGTGTGTTACATGTTTTGAAGCACGATCCAGCACATTTACGCCTAATATTGTTTTTGCACCAACTCTGCTGGCATCCGAAAACAGCCTTATTTATGAAAAATATATTCTGCCGGTGATAAATTCAGCAGTGGAATATCAGATTTTTGATCCAAACAGTACATCGGAAAGAAGTGCTTTACAGCTTATGTTACAGATTTTTGAACTACAGGAAAATGGGCAGGATAATGAAGTATGTACCATACAACTTCTGCTTCAGTTCTGGAATATATTGTTTAAAGATGGAGGCTGGAATTCTGATTCGGACAGCCTCCAGCGGCTAAATCATAATCAAGGCAAGACTGCAAATTATGATGCAGTATATACATGAACACTATGCGGAAGAAATTACACTGGAAATGATTGCGGCATCGGCATCTATCAGCAAAAGCGGAGCGTTACATATTTTTCAATCCGGCATACATTGTTCGCCGGTAGCGTATCTGATTCAATACAGGCTGGCACAGGCTGCCAGACAACTTTATACTACTCAAAAATCGGTTGCCTCCATTGCAAATGAAACCGGATTTACAAGTGCCGGCTACTTTTGCCGGAAGTTCAGACAGTATTATAATAGGAGTCCAAAGGAATACAGAAAGAAAAAAACGGAAGAAAGTTCTTAAAGTTTGTTTTATAACTACACATTATAAAAAGCGTGTGTTATGATAAGGTCTGATGTGGAATCAGAAATAGATAATAAAAAAATGACAGAGAAAATCAGAACACTACATAAGAGAGACGAGGAATCATGAGTATTTCAGAAAAATATATAGCAGAGCTTTATAACAAAATACAGGAAGAGCGACCGATCATCCATTGTATAACCAACGCTGTGACGGTGAATGACTGCGCCAATATTTACTGGCAGCAGGCGCGTCGCCAACGATGGCACATCATCCGCTTGAAGTGGAAGAAATCACCGCGGGAACGAAAGCACTTGTCTGCAATTTTGGTGCAATCGCAGATTATGAGGCAATGGAAAAAGCAGGAAAGTGGCTGACCGGTCAGACCATGCGATTGTCATTGATCCGGTTGGTGTGTCAGGCTCTACTTACCGGAGGGAAAAATGCCAGACATTGATTGAAACCATTCATCCAACCTGTATCCGTGGAAATTATTCGGAAATCCGGGCACTGATGGAGCATTGCAGTACGGTGCCAGGTGTGGATTCCGGCGATAAAAACCTGGATACAGAAGCGATGAGGCAGTATGCAGGCAAATATCATTTGATTCTGATTGCTTCCGGGGAAAAAGATATTATCACAGATGGAACCGCCATTTATATTTGTGAGAATGGGGATGCCAAAATGGCAAAGATCACAGGCAGCGGATGTATGTCTTCGGTTATGCTCGGGGCTTTTCTGGGAACAGAGCCTTCGGTGCAGAGTGCAGCGGCCTGTTGTGCGTTTGTTGGAATTGCAGGAGAACTTGCATCGGAAAAAACAGATGCATGTGGAGGTGGAACCATGACGTTCCGCAACTTTTTCATTGATGAAGTATCTTTGATGACACAGGAAAAAATGAGTAGATGTAAGGTGCACATATGATTACATTAAATGATTATCTATATTCCGGTGATACGGTTTTTAAAATATTAAAAAAGTACGCACATGATTTACAGGAGTCGGCAGTCTCAAATCAGAATGAAGTGGATCTGATACATTGCAGGTTTTTAATGCAGATTATGGATTTGCTCGAGCATAATGATTTCCTGACCGCACAGTCACAGAAAATCAGAGAATTTTATAAATATATGGCGAAAGAATACCCGTATCTTTCTTTTGCATTTAAGGGGCGGATCAAATCATTAATCCGTGCGGAAGCAAAGTTCAATGGATATGTGGTGGAATATATTTATGACTATTATGAAAAACATGCGACGTATCCATCTGTCGTAGAATTAGGAGAAAAACTGAATTGTTTTCGGGATCTCATTGCGTACCGGATTGTTATTTCCATGCCAAAATGTCATGTGAAGGACAAGAAAGAGCGGGAAAATCAGGAAATCAAATATTTGTACGAGATTGCAAATGTATTAAAAGATTTTCTGGAAGAACGTGGTTTTACAGCAGAACCCGCTGGTGGAGTAAAGAAAAGCACATCTGAATTGTTAAGAGAGGAAGTCCGTCCTTATTATCGTGATTATATAACAAACGTGGACCCGGATGGTTATCGTTCGCTTCATATTACTTTTTTTGATAACAGTGCAAAATGCTATATGGAGATGCAGCTTCGGACGAAACAAATGGATGATATCGCAGAAATTGGTCCGGCAAATCATCTAGGTTATGAGAAAAAGCAGGAGAGTGAACGCAGAAGAAGAGATGCGATTCCAAAAGGAGAGTGTATCTATTTTGACGAAGCGTATGAGCGCGGAATGCAATTGCAGCAGTTGGAACTCAAAAATCTTGACGTTAATATGTTTGCAGCGGTAAATAACAGTCTGATCAATGATGGATGTGGGTTGTATCGGGGAAGATTGATTCTTCCATATGAACACTTGTCAAGATTTCAGAATGATCTGATTGATTAGGTTTTGTTAAACAGTTGCAGAGAAATTTCGATGTTCTGGAATATCTCAAAATGTATACAAAGAAATGCCTGAATTGAACAAAAAATTCGTGAAATTTAAACTATTATACGAAGAAAAAGAATATGCTATTATAATCACACGACGTGCAGCCGAACAGCGATCGCAGAGATTGTTGTCCGGCTGCATTTTTGTCTGTGAAAAATAAAGGAAAAGAGGAGAATAAAATTATGCCAAAAACAAAATTACAGGAAGTTGTTTTTACCATTTTGATGGTATTTGTCATGGTTTACGCCATGATCTGTTACAACATTGCACTGAATATGGGAGGAATGAGCAACATCGTATTCTTAAATGCATTTCATGAATTAGTGATCATGGGACCGATCGCATTTATTATAGATTTCTTTTTATATGGAAGTCTTTCAAAAAAACTTGCATTCCGTATTGTGACACCGGGCGTGGATAAGCCAATCATGCTTATTTTAGCAATTTCATCCATCACCGTATGTCTGATGTGTCCAACCATGAGCTTTTTTGCTACTTTATTATTTAAGAGTGCAGGAAAAGAATTTATTGCGGTCTGGTTTCAGACAACTGCTTTAAACTTTCCGATGGCATTTTTCTGGTCAGATCTTTTTTGCAGGCCCGCTTGTGCGTGCTATATTCGGAATGATTTTCAAGGAAAAGAACCGCAGGTCATGAAAGAAGAAGCGGAATACTTAGAGGGCGGAGAAGCAAGATAATCCTTAAAAGGTAATACTATGTCCGGTATTTGGAAAAATAAGTGCGGCAGCGCAGTCAGTAACAAAAATGAAAACCCAAAACATATTCCATTTTTTTCGAAAATCCAGTGAAATATGATACCACCATTTTTGCAATATTTTTGAAAAAATGCAAACCCATAGAACGCCTGCAATGCCAAAACCTAACGCAGAAACCAGACAGATATACCCACGGAAATCAAGAAAATATCCGCTGTAATCCCAGTAACGTAAATTCCAGAAGAGATCAAGAAACCATCCAATCACAAGTTCTAAACCGGAGCCTAAAAGGGCAGAGAGGAAAAAGACAGTGACAGGGTGGTTTTTCTTATATTTTCCTGAAGAATCTGGCAATAATTCACGAGGGGATAATATAACCGAAAATAAAACTGCGCCAATCCCATAAACAGGCAGCCACGGACCGTAGAGAAAACCACGGTTTCGAAATGTTCCTTCTTTTACAAGGAAAATCAGAACCTCCCACACATAACCGCAGACAGAGCCTGTGAAAAAGAAAAAAATCATAAGTGAGAGAATATTTTGTATTGTATTCTGCTCCGGTTTGCAGAGTCTGGTAAAATCCGGAAGGTGTTTTTGCTTTTTCATGGAATAAGTATGCTGCCGGAGAAGAAAATTATGTATGGAGTAATAAGAGAAATGTGAAATGAATAAGATGGCACACCTGACATTTGCTAAAATAGAAATAAGGAAAATGAATCAGAAATGGAAATCTCAAGTGAAAAACGGAGATGAAAAGTAGAAAGCGGAAGTAGAAATCAAAAACGAAAATGAGAAATAGAAATCGAAAGTGAAAACCAGAAGTGGAGATCAGGAGCAAAAATGATTGACAGAGAAAACAGATCAGCGTATGATAAGAAACACTAATTTTCAGAATATTTTAAATAATACAATGCACGCTTGCGAATATTCTGTTGAATAAAAACAGGTTTTGGGAGATGCTTTGTGAGACATCAGGAGGGAAAAGAATGGATTTACAATTAGTGAAAATGAGTGAAAAATTCAAACCACAGCTTTTGGATATGATGGATGAATGGACGAAAACCGGGGAAAACATTATTCCATGGGCAATCCGGAAAGTCGATTATCATGATTTTGATGCTTATCTGAAAAGTCTGGAAGAATCGGAGCCAAAAGAGGGATATGTACCTGCATCCACTTTTTTCGCATATGACAGGGAACGCGATATTCTGGTTGGAGCAGTCGATATCAGACATTCCCTTAACGAAGCATTATTGTTAGATGGAGGCCATATCGGAGACGGTGTGCGTCCTTCGGAACGAAGGAAAGGATATGCAACAGCGTATGATCGCATTAGCGTTAGACGAGTGCAGAAAGCTGGGAATTGAAAAGGTACTTATGGTATGTAATAAGGAAAATACCGGTTCAGCAAAAAGTATCCAGAACAACGGAGGAGTTCTGGAAAATGAGATAAATGTAGAGGGCGAGACGGTACAGCGTTACTGGATACAGTTGTAGAGGTTATGATCAACTGCTAAGGTTACGATCAACTTTAAAAATTGCGTGCCAATTAAGCAAAACTATGCTACAATGAAACGAGCGATAATTTCATTTGCAGATTCAGATAAAATGGAACTATCAAAAATGCTGTTCTGACAAAAATCAGGACATTACAGAAATGAAAATACAGGAGGACAAAGGGCTGACTATGGAAAATATTTTTTCCCAGGAAAAAGTAATCGTCATCGACTTCGGCGGTCAGTACAACCAGCTGGTTGCAAGACGTGTCAGAGAATGTAACGTTTACTGTGAAATCTATTCCTATCGAACAGACATCGAGCAGATCAAAGCCATGAATCCAAAGGGAATCATTTTGACCGGAGGACCAAACAGCTGCTACGAGCCGGATTCACCAACCTATACCAAAGAATTATTTGAACTTGGCATTCCGGTTTTGGGACTTTGCTATGGTGCACAGTTAATGATGCACGTGTTAGGAGGCAAAGTTGAGAAGGCACCGGTGCGTGAGTATGGTAAAACAGAAGTAATGGTGGATACAGCATCTCCATTATTTGGAAATGTGGCACCGACGACCATCTGCTGGATGAGCCACTTTGATTATATTTCAAAACCAGCACCAGGTTTTAACATTGTTGCACACACGGCAGACTGCCCGGTTGCAGCAGCAGAAAACAGAGAGAAAAATTTATATGCGATCCAGTTCCACCCGGAAGTACTGCACACCGAAGAGGGAAGCAAAATGCTCCACAACTTCGTAAGAGGCGTGTGTGGATGCGCCGGAACATGGAGAATGGATTCTTTCGTTGAGAGTACGATCAAGGATATCCGGGAAAAAGTCGGTGATGGAAAAGTGCTTCTTGCATTATCCGGCGGTGTAGATTCCTCTGTTGCAGCAGGACTTTTATCCAGAGCCATTGGAAAACAGCTCACCTGCGTATTCGTTGATCACGGTCTTCTCCGCAAAAATGAAGGAGATGAAGTCGAGAGCGTATTCGGACCAAATGGTCAGTTCGACTTAAATTTCATCCGTGTCAATGCACAGGAGAGATACTACAGCAAACTTGCAGGCGTTACAGAGCCTGAGCAGAAACGTAAGATCATCGGAGAGGAATTCATCCGAGTATTCGAAGAGGAAGCAAAGAAGATCGGAGCTGTTGATTTCCTTGCACAGGGAACCATCTATCCGGACGTAGTGGAAAGTGGTCTTGGCGGTGAATCCGCAGTGATCAAATCCCACCACAACGTAGGAGGACTACCAGATTTCGTTGATTTCAAAGAGATCATCGAGCCACTCCGCAACTTATTCAAGGACGAAGTCCGCAAAGCAGGTCTTGAACTTGGCATTCCGGAGAATCTTGTTTTCCGTCAGCCATTCCCGGGTCCAGGACTTGGAATCCGTATCATCGGTGAAGTGAATGCAGACAAAGTCCGCATTGTACAGGATGCCGATTACATCTACCGCGATGAGGTGGACAAGGCAGTTGCCGCTTACAAAAAAGAGCACGGCAAGAACCCATCCTGGATGCCAAACCAGTACTTTGCAGCCCTTACCAACATGCGTTCCGTTGGTGTTATGGGTGATGAGAGAACTTACGACTACGCAGTTGCACTGCGTGCAGTCAATACGGTTGATTTCATGACAGCCGAGTCTGCCGAGATTCCGTTTGCAGTACTTCAGACGGTTATGAGCAGAATTATCAATGAGGTGCGCGGAGTGAACAGAGTATTCTATGATCTGACGAGTAAGCCACCGGGAACGATTGAGTTCGAATAGTTGGAGCTAAGCTGTAAAGCCTTTGTTTACAAGGGTTTTACAGCTTTTCTTTTATAGGATTGCATTTTCATTGCATTATTTTTCTTCAACTGTTCTGTGATAGATTGCTGTATGTTGATTGCTGGTATAATTAGCAATGCTTTCAGTAGCAGATTGTACTTGTAATATTCCAGTCAGTTTTTTAGCAACTTCAAGATTCGTATTTGGATACAGATGACCATAAGTGCCGAGTGTTGTCTGTATTTTTTCATGTCCTAAACGTTCCTTAATAAGTAAAGGATTTTCGCCCATGCTGATAAGCAATGAAGCGTGTGAATGTCGCAAGGCATGAATTTTAATACGATGAACACCTGCTAAATTTGACAACTTTTCCAAAGCTCTGGGAAGCGTTGTTTTACTGGTTGGAGTTCCGTTATAACTTAGTACAAGTGGACAATCGGGAAGAACCTGTTGTTGAACACTTTGCCAAGCCTTTAGCTCATTGAGTGTATCTGAATCAATATAAATAGTACGGATACTTGCCTGGGTTTTCGGCTCAACGAATTTATAGTCCGTCATTGTTCGGTAATATAATGTTTTGGTAATGCTAAGCAAGCCTGTTTCAAAATCTATGTCTGACCAATGTAATGCTGACGCTTCGCCAATTCGCATACCAGTCATAAATAATAACCAGAACGATATAAACAGATAATGTTCATAATAGTCTTTCTTACAGAGTAAGGAAATAACCTTTTGAAATTCTTCTAATGTCCAGAAATCAACTTTGGTTTTCTTGCTTTTGATATTGCCTATCATACGAGAGGGATTTTTCTTCGCAATTCCAAGAACAATAGCTCTGTCAAATGCGATAGAAAGCATTCCCTGTACGATACGAATGTAATTAGGGCTAAAATCTTTTGCAAGTTTCAACTGCCAGTTTTGAACATGGATAGGTTCGATTTCGTCTGTTTCCATTTTGTAGAAATAGGAAAAATGTTTCTTGATGGTAGTAGCACGATTAAGATAAGTGCTTTCTTTTACCTGTGTTTTATACCATGGCAGGTAGGTTTCTTCTATAAATTGCTGAAAAGAAACGCCATCTTTTTTTGTTGTTAATTCTTCGGTAGAAGCTAACACCAGTTTTGAATATTCTTCCTTTGCTTCTTTTTTCGTTCTGAATCCACTTCGGTATTTCTGTATCTGTTTTCCGGTAATGGGATTGTAGCCTAAATTAGCTCTGAAATAATAAGTTCCGTTATCTGCTTTCTTAATAGGGTCTTTTGCCATGATTTCACTCCTTACATGATATGCAAGAAGTACAATCAATCGTTTGTGTCTGATAATGTAATCCCTAATAATTCTTCCACGGCTTCTTTGGGTACTCTGTCCAATTTACGGGATTGGTAATAAGTATGCCCTTTTTCAATCATAAGTTTTTTTGCTTTTCTTATGATGTCTGCCGAGAAAGAAGTTCCATAACCTAGTGCTATGAGGTCTTTTTTTGTTACGGTAATCATAATCCTCCTTTCCATAGACCAGATAAGGAAATCTCAATATCTTGTCTATCAGTATATCAAATGATGAGCAAAAAAGCTCTATTAAGATGATTTTTTCTTGCAAAATCGTTGTTAGATAGTTTTACAAGCAATCAGACGGCTTCGGCAAGCTCCGCTGGTATCTCAACCATTCCCATTCCTGTGGGCTGAACCGTGTCATACGGGTGTATCATTATCCTGTGTTGCAGGTCATGGCAGAACGACTTTTCCAACGGTCGCTCCCAGATCATTGCATGAATCGCTATCTCCCGATTGGAAAAGTCACGGCGTACAACCTCTGATGGCTCACTGCAAGCACAAACGTATCTGACTGCTTTATTCACTTGTCAAAGAACTGTTAGGCTCTTGTCAGCCTGTATCAATTCATTTTTACAAATGGACTGATACAGAATGATAAGAAAAAGCGGAACAGGAAAGAGGGGAGTTTATTAAATCATGCTCCGCTCAAATATTACTTAATGTTCGTCTATTTCAAATTCACATATCATTTTCAAAAGGGCTTCTCTGATACGTCCCTTTAATTCCATATCAACCACAATGTATACGTTGCCGTATTCATCGTAAAACGGGCGTAAACAGCATTTTGATATATAGGCTTCATAGAACAGCAACAGCTTTTCTATGGCGTTTTCGTTACCGTCCACGGCTGATGATATGAGAAAAAATGATGGAAGTGTGTGTTGCTTATTCTTCATTTGTTTTCTTCTCCTTTAACTGCTTTCTGATTTCTTCAAGTGAATTTCTTCTGTGCCTATATGATGTGCTTCGGTTGATATTCAGCTTTTCGCCTATCTCCGAATCGCTCATATCCAAGAAGAAAAACATCAATACAATGTTCCGGCTTTGCTCCGGCAACTGTTTCAGTGCTTCTGCAAGTTCTTCATCAAGTACACGGATTTCTGTACCGCACACATCGAACGTTGTATATTCACTTTCGTAATCGTCCCATACAATCAATTTCTCAACAACAATCTCTGGAAGCTCACAAAAGGATACTTCCTTTGCCTGTCGTCTGGCTAATTCCTTGCGGTAGTTACGGACAATGCCTTTCACAACCTTTTTGAGCTTACAGTCAAACTGACATTGTATTGTCTTTTGGAAGTCTGATGGTTTCAAAATCACACCCCCTTTCGCTATGAAGTGAAAAGTATGTATCCCTCTTTCCGCACCATATCTGTACGGCAAGGTGTGATTTGTTGCAGGATTGAAAAAAATTTTTGTAAATATGAAAACAGCCTATTTGCATCAATAACAAATAGACTGTTTTTAAAACATCTGATATATGAGTTTTTAATTCATGTTCAAGGGCTGATGATATACTAAGAAAAAGAGGAAATAAATTCGGTTGTCGGTATAGACTGCCTGTTTTACTTAGAATCACAAATTGCTCCTTGACCAGAGCAAGCCTGTGAAAATAGAAAAAGGACAGCTCTGGTTATACCAAAACCGTCCCTATATTTTTGGACATTATAAAAGAGATTACCCACAGAACGGTTTTTTTTATTTACCGAACGAGGTAATATTTTTACTTGAATTTACAGTGCATATAATATGAGTTTTTAACACATTCTAATCACATAACATGAAGTATAAACTCATGCTAGGTGATTAAAAATGAGAAAAAAGAAAGATACTCACAGCTTTGATTTTCGTCCTTTAGGACTGGCAATCAGAGAAGCCAGAGAAAAAGCAGGGCTTTCAAGAAATGATTTAGGCGATAAAGTCTTTTACGGAGAACGTCATATCGCAGATATTGAAAATATCGGAAAACACCCTAGCTTTCAGTTATTCCATGATTTAGTTACCATGTTCAATATATCTGTTGACGAGTATTTCTATCCAGCGAAGAATGTTGAAAAAAATACAGCCCGCCGTCAGATAGATTCGTCACTTGATTTATTGAGTGATAACGAATTAAAAATCATTCAAGGTACGATTGACGGTATCTTGAACAGCAGAGAGGATAAGAAGTGATTTGCTTCTTATTTTCTCTGTTTTTCTATACAGATTTTTCAACATTTATTTGTTGATCTGCTCCGCAGGCAACAAATAAGAGCCGACTATCCTTATTTCTTTATCGTAAATTTACTTGTTACACAGTAATGAAAAAAGCCAATAGTTTGTAACTGGACTTTACAAACTATTGACTTTACATTTTGATGTCCACTCTTCAATGAATTATCATACGAATATATCTTCAATACTTTATAATTCAAGAGTAATAATAAGGCTATTGGCATGTACTTTTGCAACAATATTTCCGCCAAGAATGGCAACAAGTGTTTTTACTACCGCAAGTCCCAATCCTGTACTTCCATTATGTCTTGATTTATCGCCTGCATAAAAACGGTCAAAAAGTCGATTGCAATCAATTTCTGAACTGTCACTCATTGGATTTTCAATGGTAAATATAATATTATTATTTTCTTTCTCCATAAGTGTTATTTTTATCGTTCCAACAGAATACTTAATTGCATTTGCCAACAGATTTTGTAAAATTCGTTCTACCATATTTTTATCAGAATATACGTATATTGAATAATCTGGGAGATTTATTTCGGGTAAAATATTCTCCTTTTCTAATGCAACGGCATTTTCCGTAATTAAATTTATTAACATATTAGATATATTAAACTTTTCTTTTTCTGGAACTGTCTGCTGTTCCTCCAAAATGAAAGGTCATAGAATGTTTCTACCAATTCTTTCATTTTTTCGGCTTTGCTAAAAATCACTTTTACACGCTGTGCTTGACTGGATTCCAAATTTTCTTTTTGCAATAATTGTAAATGACCAAGAATGACTGTAAGAGGTGTACGCAAATCATGTGATATATTTGCAACAGATTCTTTTAAATGCTCTTCATTGCGTAATACGCCTGCAACAGCCTGTCGTTGTCTGATATTATATTGATTCAATATACCAGCCAGTCTTTCTAAATCTTTATCAATCAACGAAATGTCTAACATCTGCTGTGAATTTCCAGAATTCAATTCATTAACTTGATCCGCAAGATTACGGATTTGTTTTTTTAATTGAATATATCGAAATAGCAGTATTACTAAAAATATTGTTATGATAATTAAAATCCATTCTATGTTAGACATTTTCTCCACCTATTTAAAATCACATTTACAAAATTTTATCCTACGAAAGCAATACTAATATACCAGACCATATACATCCTACTAAAATAGCTATCGGTTGAAAAAAGGTTTTCATGCTGACACGTATCTGATTTGATAAGTAGGTAAAAAACCGACTGGTAATCTCAACATCATTCCATAGCCAAGATATAAGCTAAAGACCAAAAATATAAATTGCTAGTAACCGAAGTTGCTTTTTACAGTCATCCTGT
>ENA-OQKX01000027-OQKX01000027.1-human-gut-metagenome-genome-assembly--contig:-NODE-27-length-25823-cov-3.375467_pt1 | contig 25823 bp, 31 predicted proteins | sample MGYA00242654_ERZ504810 | MGnify/ENA primary metagenome ERZ504810 (study PRJEB26092, sample SAMD00036378) | human gut metagenome | host: Homo sapiens | study: EMG produced TPA metagenomics assembly of... | reverse complement strand
GAGTGAGCACCCGACCGCTGGACACAGTAGACACCGAGGCGATACTTCATGGAATTGGAAAAAGATGAACGCAATGCAGCCGATGAGGGCCAGCGTAAACACCACCCGCCGGCGATCAGCCACGGAGACGGGTGCTGTTCCTTTTTGATGACATAATGCCACCCTGTTCACCCCTTTCCGCAATAAAGGGGTATCCTCCACAGTGATAATGGAGGATACCGATCTTTCGACATCGTTGTTTGAAATTCTTCTCTTATTTTATCATGGTTATATCTGGGAATCAATAGAAATCCTTACAAATGCATCCCACCTGACCTTAGAAAAAACCTCGCAGAAGCTGAAAGTTTTTTGCACATTGCCCAGTTCTGCATGAAAAATCCAGCAAAAAACGAAGGTGGACAGAATAAGTGGTCAGGTGGGTGTCCAAGCCGCAGGAGGAAACAGAAATGGCACGACGGGGAGAAAACATTCACAAACGCAAGGATGGCCGGTGGGAAGGCCGCTACATCAAAGCGCGTACACCGGAGGGGAAAATCCAGTGGGGCTACGTCTATGGCACGGTCTATGCTGAGGTCAAACGTGTGCTGATTCAAAAGAAAGCAGAGGCAGGCTTCTACAATCTAAAGAGAACCGACCTGACCTTTGAAGCACTGGCTGAGGTATGGCTGCACTCCCAGCGGAATGCAGTAAAAGAATCCACCTATGCGCATTACTCGTACACGCTGCACAAATATCTTCTTCCGGTTTTGAGTAAAGTGCCAGTTGCATCTCTTGAGGAAAGCTTTCTGGAACAGGCTATGCAGCAGATCATTGCGCCGATAGATGCCGCACACAAGCCGCTGGGGAACTCCTCTGCCCGGGAATGCCTCTCGATGCTGCGGCGTATCTGCAAATATGCCGCGCACTTGCGCCTGATCCGCCCGATGGAGTTGGAAGTAGCGCTGCCAAAAGCCATCGACAAAATTTCTGCGCCTCTCTCCCCGGCGGAACAGCAGCGACTTCATCAATATGTACAGGCGAACCCCACGCCTCGCAAAATCGGCTTACTACTGGGGCTGGAATTGGGGCTTCGAATTGGTGAGATCTGCGGCCTGCAATGGGGCGATTTTGACCTGAAACTCGGCACGCTGAACATCAATCGGACGGTCTGCAGAATTTCCTGTGGAAACGGCCATACAAAGGTGGTCATCCAGACACCCAAAACCCGCACCTCCCGCCGGGAAATTCCACTTCCAAAGCAACTGCTTATTTTGCTGAAAAAACTGCGCGGAAGCGCCAGCAATGCTGCATGGTTCCTGTCCGGCAGCGAGTCCAAGCCAACCGAACCTCGCTGCTATCGGAAAAGCATCAAAGCGTATCTGAAGCAGGCGACTGTCCGTCAAGTGCGCCCGCACGCACTGCGCCACACCTTTGCAACGACCTGCCTGCAGGCTGGGTGCGATGTAAAGACCCTCAGCGAATTGTTGGGACACGCCAACGCCAACATCACCTTGCAACGCTATGTGCACTCTGACCTGACCCGAAAGCGCAGGGAGATGAACCGGATATTCTCCCATCAGGTGTCTATGAGGGGCAGAAAAGCACTGAATCTGTTGGAATAACGCCAGATTTTGCCCATAGTCCTCCATTTTCCATGTGAAGGATACCCCTGAATTGCGGAAAGGGGTGAACAAGGTGGCACTGCGTCTGTTCGAGCACAACGAGAAAGCATATCATGCGGCGGTCCGGATGATGGAGCAGTATGGCAAGGCCGCCATTGTTCATCCCACTGGCACCGGAAAAAGCTATATTGCATTCAAACTGATCGAGGATAACCCGGAGAAGGTCGTGCTTTGGCTTTCTCCCAGTGAATATATCTTCAAGACCCAGCTGGAAAGCCTGAAAAGGAATGACCCGGATTTTCCGTTGGCAAACGTTCACTTTTATACCTACGCCAAGCTGATGTGCTGTACGCAGGCACAGCTGGACGAAATAGCGGCACAGAAGCCTGCCTATATTATACTCGATGAATTTCACCGTGCCGGTGCGGAATGCTGGGGCGAAAGCACGGTGGCTTTGTTAAAGTTATGCCCGGAGGCAAAACTGCTGGGGCTGACGGCGACAAACGTCCGGTATCTGGATAATAACCGTGATATGGCCGAAGAGCTTTTTGATGGCCGTGTTGCGAGCGACATGACCCTTGGCGAAGCAATCGTCAGGGGTATTTTGCCTGCTCCGAACTATGTGACCACTGTCTATCAGTATCAGAAAGACTTGGCACGCTATCAGACAAGAGTGGATAATCTGCGTTCTCCCGGCATTCAGGATGTGAATCAAAAATATCTGGATGCCCTGCGCCGCGCCTTGGAACAAGCAGATGGATTAGACAAGGTTTTTGAACATCATATCACGAACAAGTCCGGAAAGTACATCGTGTTCTGCGCCAACAAGGAGCACATGGACGAAATGATCTCTCACGTGCCGGAGTGGTTTGCAAAGGTGAATGCGGAAGTGGCGGTCTACGAAGCCTACTCGGATGACCCCGGTACAGACAAGGCTTTTGCCGACTTCAAGACGGATGAGAGCGACAAGCTGAAGTTGCTGTTCTGCATCGACATGCTCAACGAGGGAGTTCATGTAGAAGGCATTTCAGGTGTCATCCTGTTCCGGCCCACCATTTCACCCATCATCTACAAGCAGCAGATTGGACGCGCTTTGACCGCTGGGGAAAATTCTACACCGCTTATCCTCGATGTTGTCAACAACTTCGAAGGACTATGCAGCATTGCGGGTCTGCAAGGCGAGATGCAGGAGGCAGTCTACCGCCTGAATGCCAACGGTGAGGGTGATAAGATCATCACCGAACGGTTTGAAGTTGTTGAGCAGGTGCATGACTGCCGGGTGCTGTTTGAGCGGCTGCAAGCAAGCTTGTCCTCTAGTTGGGACCATTATTTTTCGGAAGCAAGCATTTACTATGCGGAGCATGGCAGCCTGAATATTCCAAAGCGTTATACCACACCGGCGGGATTGAGCCTTGGCGAATGGCTGACGACCCAGCGCCGTGTTCGTGCGGGACAGATTCCGGGGAACTTGACCGAACAGCAAATCGCACGGCTGGACAGCATCGGGATGGAGTGGGGCAACCGCAACGATGCCGCATGGGAACGTGGTCTGGAAGAAGCGAGAAAATTTCGGGAACAGTTTGGGAATTTGCAGGTCCCGGCGAAATACAAAACGAAAAATGACTATCCTCTGGGAAAGTGGATCAACAATGCGCGGAAACGCCGAAGCGATGGAAAGCTGACGGAAGAACGCATCCGACAGTTGAATCAATTGGGGATGGCGTGGAAGGTATTTGATGTCCGATGGGAACAGGGGTATGCACTTGCGGCAGTCTATGCGCAGGAGTATGGAAATCTGGATGTTCCACGAGATTATAAAACAGCAGATGGAAAAACGCTTGGCCGCTGGATTCAAAATCAAGAACTAGCCTATGAGCAGAAAAAGTTGTCTGCGGATCAGATTAAACGACTGGAAACCATAGGAATGCAGTGGGGCAGTCGCTATGACCGACAGTGGAATGAGGTTTATCAGGCAGCGAAACGGTATTTTGAGGCAAATGGAAACCTTGACATTCCGGTGGCCTATGTTTCACCGGAGGGCTATGCCCTTGGAAAATGGGTGCGGCGGCAGCAGTATGCATATCGGAATCCGGAGAAGAGCAATGCAATCTTATCACAAGAGCGCATTGAGTTGCTGGATGCCATCGGAATGCAGTGGGAGAAACCGGACTCGTGGCAGCACCGGTACGAACTGGCGCAGGAATATAAAAAGCAATATGGAAATCTGGAGATTCCGGCGAAATATAAGACTGCGGATGGCATTTGGCTGAGCCGATGGGTGTACAACCAGAAACGGCTGCTGCAAGACGAGCCGGAAAAGTTAAGTAAAAAACAAAAAGAACAATTGGAGAAACTGCTGAACGGTTCAGCGATAAAATTTGGAGAATAAGTAAGTGCTGCGAAGGCAGAATGATATCTGAACGGGGAGAAAACAACTTTGGAGAAGGAAAATCTGAATTATTTTGTGGAGTTTGGAGAACATTATGTCCACATAACAGAAAGACAAAAGCACTACTTGGAGATGCGGTCAGTAGTAGATCGGGTTCTTGCAGCGGCAGCACTGATTGTGCTATCACCTTTGCTTTTGGTGGTGAGTGTTGCGCAGAAAATCAATGCGCCGTATGAGCCAATCTTCTTTTTACAGAAGCGTGTAGGCAAAGATGCACATTGCTTTAACATTATAAAATTCCGAACCATGAAGAGCACAGCACCTAAAAATGTAGCTACGGGTGATTTGGAAAGCCCCGAAATATATATTTCAAAGCTTGGCCGTATTCTACGTGATACTAGTATAGATGAACTTCCGCAGCTCTGGAATGTGGTCCGAGGCGAAATGAGCCTCATTGGCCCCCGTCCGCTGGTGTACACTGAGCGTGAGATTCGGTTTCTTCGGCGATGGTACGGTGTATATCAGGTGCGGCCTGGTATTACCGGTTGGGCACAGGTAAATGGACGGGATACTGTGGATATCTACGATAAAGTCTATTATGACCGTGAATATGTCCAGAATGTCAGTCTGAAATTTGACCTGAAGGTGCTCTGGAAGAGCGTTCTAGTGGTTCTGGGGCGGCATGGCGTGGTTGATGGAAAGGTTGACCCGAAGTTTCGGCAGGAGAGCATCGTGTTGTTGAGGGAAAGCAAAATGGTCTCGACAGACGAAGGATGCGGTGAATTAGAACAAGAATTGCAGATGGTGTGAGTGAATTATGCGAATTATATTAGCAGCGAACGATACGACCTTTATCTACAATCTGCGTCGTGAAATATTAAAAGGTTTGATTGCAGAAGGACATGAGGTATCTGCAATGTGCCAGGTGCTCCAGTTCGAGGACGAATTAGAGCAGTTGGGATGTGATGTCATCAACATTGAGACGGCACGGCAAGGAAAAATCCTTTTAAGGATGTTTTACTTTTCCGGAAATACTATCAGTCGTTAAAAAAATACAAGCCAGATGTGATGCTGGGAAACAATATCAAACCGAACGTTTACGCAGGGTTAGCCTGCCAGATGTTGAAAATCAAGTACATCCCAAACATTACCGGCCTCGGTACTCCGGTGGAAAATCCCGGACCCTTGCAGGCACTGACGACCCGGCTTTACAAGATGGGTGTGGCTGGTGCAAGCTGCATTTTTTTCCAGAACAGCGAAAATCAGCGCTTCTTTGAAACACACAAGATGATGCCGAAGCATGCGAAGATCCGGTTGCTGCCGGGTTCCGGCGTAGATCTGGAGAGCCATCCGGCGTTCCCGTATCCGGAAGGCGAGACGGTGCATTTCCAGTTTACATCCCGAATCTTGAAGGAAAAGGGAATCGACCTGTATCTTGCTGCGGCCAAACGAATCCATGCGGAGTACCCCAACACAGTGTTCCATATCTGCGGCGGCTGTGACGATCCTGCCTACGAGGAGATCTTGAAGCAGGCACAGGAAGCTGGAGATGTGGTCTATCATGGCCAGCAGAAGGATATGATTCCATTCCTGAAACAGGCGAGCTGCATCGTGCATCCGTCCTACTATCCAGAGGGAATGAGCAACGTGCTCTTGGAGGGTGCGGCCAGTGCCCGACCCATCATTGCCACAGACCGTGCAGGCTGCCGGGAAACAGTGGAAGATGGAGTGACCGGATTCCTGATTCCCATTCAGGATGAGGAAGCTCTAGTCCATGCGCTGGAACGGTTTATGCAGATGACGCCAGAGCAGCGGAAAGCCATGGGTCTGGCCGGTCGTGTAAAGATGGAACGGGAGTTCGACCGAAAAATCGTGGTAAAAGCTTACTTGGAAGAGATTCAAGCGTTGGAGGGGAACGATGAATAAATACATCAAGGCGGTATTTTGTGTTCCGCTTGCAGGAATCAAGTATGCCATTCTGAAGATGGAGAATGGGGGACGATTCCATGCTGCCTTTCCAGCAATTATGTCGCCGATGACTGAAGTCACCGTAAATGGAAAATCCGAACTGCGCATTGCAAAAAAGTTGAAAATGCATAATGGCGCAAAGATCCGCGTTCGCAAAGGCGGAAAACTGGAAATTGGCAAAAACTTTGGAATGAGCAATGGCTGTGTTGTTACTGCCTACGACCATATTAAAATCGGTGACAATGTGATGCTTGGTCCCAATGTTCTGATTTATGATCAAGATCATGATTATCAGGCTGAGGGAGGCGTTTCAGCTATGAAATTCAAAACTGCACCGATTACGATTGGTAACAATGTCTGGATAGGTGCCAATGCCTTGATTCTCCGGGGAACAACGATTGGGGATAATACTGTCGTCGGGGGAGGAACAGTCGTCAAAGGGGACTTCCCGGCAAACAGCGTGATTATTCAAAAACGGACAACGGAGGTTCGGCAGCAGCATAATGGAATCAATCAGAGTATTACATAATATCGCAAGTCTTCACTTTGGCGGGTCACAGGCTTTTGTGATGAATATTTATAACAACATTGACCGAGAAAAGGTTCAATTTGATTTTGTTGTTACGCCAGAGGAAAGGAAAGATTTATACAGTCAGGTGGAACAAATGGGAGGACGAATTTTTGTCTGCCCAAAGTATACTGGGAAAAACCATTTCGCATACTGCAAGTGGTGGGATTCCTTCTTTAAGGAGCATCCGGAGTACCATGTGATTCACGGTCATGTTCGAAGCACTGCGTCGATTTACCTGAAAATCGCAAAAAAGAACGGCTTGGTAACGATTGCACACAGCCATAGCACCTCAAACGGAAGCGGAATTTCTGCCATCATAAAGGATATGTTGCAACTTCCAATTCGGTATACAGCGGATTATTTGTTTGCCTGTTCCGACAAAGCAGGCAAATGGCTGTATGGAGAAAAGGCTACGAAACAGCCGAATTATCGGATGATTCCAAATGGCGTGGATCTGAAGCGGTTTGCGTTTTGTGAGGAAAAGCGGCAGCAGATGCGTCAGGGACTCGGAATTGCCGAGGATACCTTTGTTCTAGGGCACATCGGGCGGATCACAGTTCCCAAAAACCATCAATTCTTAGTGGAACTATTCGCAGAGTACCACAAAGAGAACCCCAATAGCAGACTGCTTTTGGTGGGCGATGGCGAGTTGTTTGAAACGGTGCAGCAACAATGCACGCAGCTTGGAATCAGCGATTCGGTTATTATGGTCGGCAGTAAAACCAACACCGAGGATTATTACCAAGTCATGGACGTATTTGTGTTTCCATCCTTGTGGGAGGGACTTCCGGTTTCTGTAGTAGAGGCTCAAGCAAATGGGCTTCCCTGTCTCCTGTCTGATGTGATAACGCACGATGTTGACTTGACAGACCAAGTGAAGTATCTTGCATTGGCTAATAAAAAGGTATGGCTTTGTGAGGTTGCGAATCTTCAGAGAAAACATCGAATTGCTGCCACAGCAGAGAATATGGCGAAGCTACAATCGTTTGATGCAACAGTGGTTGCAAAGCAACTTCAAAGTTTTTATCTGGAACAGGATGAAAGGGCAAGAAAATGAGTCAATATATATTGCGCCTGGACGATGCCTCCGATTATATGGATGTTAAAAAGTGGCAGCGGATGGAGGAACTTTTAGACCAGTATGGAATTAAGCCGTTGGTCGGAGTTATTCCGGACAATCGGGATTCATCTCTTACCGATACGTATGAACAAGACCCTGAATTCTGGGATAAGACTGCACGCTGGAAAGAAAAAGGCTGGGAGCTGGCACTTCATGGTTGCTATCACAAGTACACGACCAAGGAAGGTGGCATCAACCCGGTAAACCAAAGAAGTGAATTTGCAGGTGTCCCACTGGACAAGCAGAAAGAAATGATTCGGCACGGTGTTGATGTTTTGAAAGGCCATGATATTGAGCCGAAAGTGTTTTTTGCTCCTTCACATACATTTGATGAAAATACACTGGTGGCTTTGAAGGAAGAATCCGATATTCGAATCATCAGCGATACTATTGCAAATGATGTGTATTTTGAAAACGGCTTCTACTTTATTCCACAGCAGTCCGGGCGAGTAAGAAAACTGCCGTTTAAGGTGTGCACGTTTTGCTATCATCCCAATATGATGAAAGATGATGATTTTGATGTTCTTGAACGGTTTCTCAAAAAAAACGCCGAGAGTTTTAGAATATCGATTACTGTAGGCAAAAAAAGAGGGCGGAATCTGTTGGACAGGGCTTTACGGGAACTGTATTTCCTGAGAAGATGACACATAGCTTGTCAGATGGAGCTTATTATGGATATGGACAAAAACAAAATAGATTGCATACACGTTGCTGTGATTGGAGGGGCTCATCATAATACACTCGGCGTGATTCGATCTTTAGGTGAGCAGGGTATCAAAAAAGAAAACATACATGTGCTCCTAATCGGAGACCATATTACAAATAGAAACATTATTTCTACCAGTAAATACGTGTTAGCACGGAATGTCAGTCACAATGAGTCTTGCGAAAAAATAGTCATGTGGTTAAGAAAACTGGCGGAGGATGGAAAAAAAAGGGTGGTTGTGTGCTGCTCTGATGGAGCCTCTGAGGTAGTAATATCAAATAAGCAAGAGCTATCGGACAACTTTTATTTACCATCGAGCAAAATTGACATTAGTCAGTTAATGGAAAAAAATGTACAAGATGCAGTTGCAATAAGTTGTGGACTTCATGTTCCTCAAAGCACCGTTATTACACAGGGAAACGATTTTAAATGGAATCGGTTTCCGTGTATAACAAAGCCCTTAAAAAGCGTTATTGGTGCGGGGAAATGCGATATTTGCATTGCGTCTTCTTATAGTGAATTGGAATCCATACTTGGGAAAATTGAAGCCAAAGAAGTTCAAATTCAGGAGTTCATTTTAAAGAAAATGGAATTCCAGTTGATTGGATGCTCCCTAGATGGTGGAGAGACGATTATTATCCCCGGGTACACGAGGATTTTGCGGCAGCCACGCAATACAAACACGGGTTATCTAGAGTATTCGCCGATTGAAGGTCTTGATTATGATTCAGAAGCAGTTCATGAATTCATAAGAAAGATAGGTTATAGCGGCTTATTTAGTGTTGAGTTCATCCGTGATGAAAATAATAAGGATTATTTTCTTGAAATTAATATGCGCAACGATGGAAACGCCTACTGTGTAAAGAGTGCTGGCGTAAACCTCCCGTTTATATGGTGCTACTATTCGGTGTTTGGGCAACTACCGAAGTTGTCACTGACTTTTAGCAACTCAATTCGATTTATTCCGGATTTTAATGACTTAAAGGTTGCACTGTCACAAAAAAAGATTTTGGAGTGGTTTGCTGATTTTGCTAAAGCTGATTCGCATTCTATTTTCAATTCAAAGGATATTAGACCTTTTTTTGTCGAAATCGAGAATCAAATAAAGAGACATATTTAACAGTTTGATTGTAAAAAATATACGAATATTCACAAGAGAGAACAGACATGAGTAAGATTGTATTTTATGTAAATGCTATAAATGGCGGTGGCGCAGAGCGTGTCATGGTAAACTTGGCAAAATATTTTTCTGAAAATGGATACGACACTACTTTGGTCACGTCTTTCCGGGATACATGGGAGTATCCGCTTGCGGCGACTGTAAGACGACTTACGCTGGAAGAAGAGGAAATCAAGCAATCCAGAATAAAAAGAAATTTTAGCAGAATCAAGAAATTGAGAGATTTATGCAAATCTGAGAAGCCCGACATTCTTGTTTCTTTTATGGAAGAGCCGAATTTTCGTACAATATTAGCGACAAGAGGATTACCTGTAAAAACACTGGTTTCTGTCCGCAATGATCCCAACAAAGAATACGCAGGTAAACTAGGATGGTTTGTCGGTAAAATTTTGCTCCCAATGGCGGATGGCTGTGTGTTCCAGACAAGCGATGCACAAAAGTGGTTTCCGGAGCGCTTACAAAAGAAATCACGAATCATCTATAACGCCGTCAAGGAAGAGTTTTACCAAGTGGATCGCACACCAGTGCAAGGTGAGATTGTTACCTGCGGTCGCCTGACAGAGCAGAAGAATCACAGGTTGCTGATAGACGCATTTGCAGAGGTACAAAAAATCTATCCCTTTGCAACACTAAAAATTTATGGAGAAGGAACACTTCGGGAAAAACTCCAGAATCAAATCGATTCACTGAATCTTAATGAGAAGGTTTTTCTGATGGGAGCCACTAATGATGTGGCAAAAGCACTCAAAACAGCAGATCTGTTTGTGCTTTCCTCTGACTATGAGGGCATGCCAAATGCTTTGATGGAAGCAATGGCAGCCGGTGTACCGTGTATCTCTACGGATTGTCCATGTGGAGGACCAAGGGAGCTATTTGGGGAGGATGCTTCCGGTAAACTGGTTCCGTGCAATGATTCTGCACAACTGGCGGAAGCGATTTGTAAAGTTCTAGAAACCACTAAAGATGGCATGACGGAAAAAAGGCATGCCGAAACATTTAAGCCAGACAGGGTTAATCAAATGTGGAAAGACTATGTCCACGATATAATTTGTTTGTCTAGATGACATCAAGAGGGCTACAATGCGAAAAAAATCGTCACGAGGAAATGATAATGGAAAATAAAAGAACTGGCTTAAAAAAATTTGTCGGAACAGTTCTGATTTTGTTTTTTTCGATGTATACATGCAGGAGCCTTTATCTGGCATTCGATAAAGACAGTTACTCGCCAATATATGCGTTTCTTTCGCTAAGCATTGCAAGACTATGTGTGCCGCTTGGATGTTTGTTTTTATTGTGTGAACGAAAAGTAAAACAATATGATTTGGTATTGGTAACACTGCCTTTATCATACTGGTTGATGCAAATGGTGCACTCTTACGGCAGCTATCAGGGCGGTGGAGAACTTACCTTCCTCACGTCCGTAATATTTGTTCTTTTACCAACAAGAGTAAAGAAACAAATATTTCAATGTGTCTATCAAATTATCCAGCTTAATAATATCATATCTATTATTTTATGGATTGATTTTTTTCTATTTAATCGTGCCGGATTTCAAAGAGTTCTTTTTTATGCTCAAAATGGTTTGGAAACAGCATATTACTACAAATTTGGCATATTTGCAATTTATACCTATGGCGATCACACTTATCGGTTGTGCGGAATATTCAATGAACCTGGTGCGTTGGGAACTGCATGCGCTTTACTTTTTATCTGTACATTTAGCAAAACCAAATGGTGGGAAAAAACTTCTTCTTCTTACGGCAGGAGCGCTCACCGTTTCATTTGCTTTTGCACTGCTGATTTTAGGATTCATGGCGGTTTATCTTTGTCAAAAAAAGCCCTCCAATATTATTTATTTTATAGGTGTTATTTTGATGGTTTTTCTCGTGTTGCCAAACATAGATTTTCATAATAATGCGATAAATGAGCTTGTGGGGAGATTTGCCATCACAAAGTCTGGATTGGCAGGGAACAATCGAACGAACAGTGTATTTGATGCAGAATATGCAGAATTTTCAAATTCCATCTATTATTGGTTTGGAATGGGGTGCGGAACGGTATTGGCTTCCGGCGTAGCAAGCTATAAAAGTTGTTTCATGGTTCCGTTTGGAATTGTAGGAACAAGTTGGCTGTTGGGGAGTTGGCTGTTTGCGGCATTGAAATGTAGCAAACAAGATAAAATGTGTTTGATCTACGTAATGTTCTTTTTTGTATCCTTGTATCAAAGGCCGTATGCCATCATATCAATTTGGGGATATATTTTTCTTTTTGGCGGAATCGAGTGGCTGAAAGATTCAACGAATAATATTGTGGGTGAAACCTAATGATTGAAATTTTACGCTTTATGGTTTATAGCATAAAATATGGGAGGTAAATATATTAATGAAAATCAGTAAAGCTTTATACCAAGCAATAACAGACCGTAAGATAAGGTTTTCCTATCTAACAAAATTGGGTGTTTTCAACGGCCTGTCAGATGAGCAGTATTTGAAGTTAAAATATAAAAATGTATTCGGCAGAGATCTTGATTTGGAAAATCCAAAGACGTTCAACGAAAAACTCCAATGGCTCAAGTTGCACGACCGCAAGCCTGAATATACCGTAATGGCAGATAAATATTTAGCTAAAAAGTATGTTGCTTCCAAAATTGGTGATGAGTACGTTGTTCCATTAATAGGTGTATGGGATAACCCGGAGGATATTGATTTTAATACGCTGCCGGACCAGTTTGTGTTGAAATGCAATCACAATTCTGGAACAGGGATGTATATCTGTGTAGATAAAAGCAAAATGAATATCGTGGCAGTAAAAAAAGAACTGGATAAAGGTCTAAAGGAAAATTACTATATTCAAAATCGAGAGTGGCCATATAAAAATATTCCGAGAAAAATTATAGCGGAAAAATTTTTGAAAGATGTAGATGATGAATGTCTTACAGATTATAAATTTTTCTGTTTTAAATGGAAAACCGGAAATAGTTTATATTTCAAAAGATAATGCTGTAGATGCTAGAACGGATTTCTTCGATATGGATTTTAATCACTTGAATATACATATGAAGGATCCAAATGCAGATGTTCCTCCCTCTAAACCACAAGAATTTGAAAAAATGAAGGAGATTGCGACAATTCTTTCAAAAGGAATCCCTCATGTTCGAATTGATTTATATGACATTTTAGGAAGGATATATGTTGGTGAAATGACATTTTACCATAATGGTGGGTTTGGACCTGTATCGCCGGATGAATGGAATTATAAACTTGGTCAAATGATAACTTTACCAACAATGGAGAAGGAAACGCTATGATAAGGGTAGTACATTTCATTCACGGCCTGAATATGGGAGGTGCAGAGACATTAGTAAAAAACTATGCACTTCTGCTGGACAAGTCAAAATTTAATGTGACTGTTCTATGCTATACACGTTGTGACTCCCCTTATGAAACGATTCTGCAGCAGAACAATATTCCTGTTGTCTATCTTTGCGATGAAATGCCTTTTTATGAAAAAACGGGCTTGATTGCGAAACTAGTAAATCGTTTTCAACGGTATTGGTTGGTTCGTCGGGAATTGCAGCAGTTGGATCCAGATATTGTTCATTTTCATTTGTCATTAAGTGATTACGTTAGATTTTCAGGACTCAAAAAGAGTGTAAAGCTATTTTATACACAACATTTCAGCGCAGAGGTTTGGAAATCAGAAAACGCGAGTGATATTCAAAATCTAAAATGGTTAATGAAGCATTATCAGGTTCAGCCGATAGCATTGAATGCTTCGATGTGTGATAGTATGAACAAGATACTCCAGACAGATAATACAAAGATATTAAACAATGGAGTGGATTTGTCTGAATACAGTAGACAATGTGACCGTGACAAGAAACGTATGGATTTGAATATTCCACAGAATGCTTTTTGGTTGTTCATGTTGGAAGATTTAATTCTGTCAAGAATCATGAATTTCTTATAGATGTTTTCAAACAGATAAAAGAACAAAGAGCCGAGGCGTTTCTTCTTATGATTGGAAAAGGAGAAACGGAACGGCAGGTTGTGGAAAAAATAAAGGCCGAAGGGCTTGATGATTCCTATAAAATTCTCCATGATCGGACGGATATTGCAGAGATTTTACAAGCAAGTGATGCGGCAGTATTTCCATCAATTGTGGAAGGATTGGGCATTGCAGTGATTGAAATGCAGGCAGCAGGCTTACCATGTGTTGTATCTACGGGCGTGCCAGATAATGCTTGCATCTCGAATAAATTACAGTTCTTGAGTCTTGAGTTGAGTGCGAGGGAATGGGCGAGAAAATTGCTTGAAATGTGCGAGGATACAACACCGATTCAATATTCAGGCATCGAGGAATGGGATATTCGGCATAATGTGAAGCAGCTAGAAAAAATGTATGAGGGAGAAGATTAAATGGCAGAAAATAGAACCCAAAAAGTGATTTTGAACTCTGCTGTTACGTTATCGTGTCAAATTGTTTACCTTATTGTTAGCTTTGTATGTCGGACAATTTTTACTAAAACTTTAGGCGCTGAATATCTTGGAATTAGTGGACTTTTTTCCAATATTCTTACGATTCTGAGCTTTGCCGAACTGGGAATCGGAAGTGCATTGGTCTATCGTATGTACAAGCCGTTGGCTACAAATGATCAAGAGAAGCTGCGCGAATACATACAGCTTTATAAACAAATCTATCGTATAATCACGCTCGTAATCCTTTTGGCGGGTTTGGCATTTGTTCCGTTTCTTCCATCCATTATCGTTGCGCCAAATGTAAAAGAAAATGTGACCCTCCTTTATATTTTATATTTAGCACAGACAGTAGTGACTTATGTATTTGTTTACAAAAAGTCTATTCTTATTGCCGATCAAAAAAGCTATATCGTAAACATCTGTACGCAGATGTTTAACCTCGGAATGAACATTGCGCAGTGTGTTTTTCTCGTTGTGACACATAATTTTGTCATATATTGCATCCTGAACATTGTTTTTAATCTTGCAAACAACATTGTATGCTCGTACTATGCTGACAAGCAGTATCCATATCTTAGGAAAGCCTCTAACCTAAAATTGAGTTCGGAGGAAATCAAAAACCTTTTCAAAGATGTTAAAGGACTTCTGCTCACCAAAATTGCAAGCACAGCATTTAGTGGAACTGATAACATCTTCATTTCTACTTTTATTGGTATTAGATATGTAGGAATACTGTCAAATTATACGGTATTAAGCAGTATTGTAAACAGCGTATTGAATCAGATCTTTGATGCCATAACAGCATCCATTGGCAATCTTGTAGTAACCGACGAAAAAAGCAGGGCGGAAAGTGTTCTAAAAAAACTATTTTTTCTGAACACTTCGCTATATGGATATCTATGTCTCGGAATGCTAATTTTACTGCGGGAATTTGTGACACAGATTTGGCTGGATTCTGAATATGATTTGCCACAAGTCGTTATTATGCTCATCCTGTTCGAGCTGTTTCTTCGTAGCATCCACTATCCATTATATATGACCAGAAGTGCTATGGGATGCTTTTCTGAGTATAAAGTGGTGTTTGCCGTAGCTGCAATCCTGAATATTGCGCTGGATTATGTCCTTGTCCGGCCAATGGGAATTGCAGGGCTTTATATCGCAACCATTATCTGCCGGAGTATTACTTATTTTACAGATGCATGGGTTGTGTATCATCAACAGTTAAACCGCTCGGTCTGGAATTATCTATATCTGATCCTTAAATGGATTGTCTTTTTGGCCGGTTGCGGTTTTGTTATGACAAAAATCGTGGCGTTGATCACAATCTCCGGATTCGCAGGCTTTATTCTGCGTGGATTGATAATTTCTATTATCTATGCACTTTTACACTTTCTGACATTTTCACATTGTGAAGAGTTCAAATATTATCTGAACATTGCAGGTCACATTGTTTACAGAATCAAGAGGAAAAATTGATATGAGATACGGTATATTAACATATCACCAGATTCCAAACTATGGGGCTGTCTTACAGGCATATGCCTTGTGTGCGGCGATAAGGAAACTTGGGTATGATTGTGAAATTATCGATTACCAGTGCGAGAATATTGTAAAACGCGAACTGTCGATTCCGCAATATTCAAATCCTATCAAACGGGCAGCGTATAAATGCTTTATTTGGCCGCACCAAAAAAGAAAAACCAAGGAATGTGTTGACTTTCTGCAAAAATTCTATAGCAGACAGCATTATACAAAGAACACGATTGAGGAGGCTGATCGTCAATATGATGTTTTTATTTCAGGTTCGGACATGATCTGGAATCTTGATGTAAATGGTGGAGATATGTCTTACTTCCTTGATTTTGTAAGTGCGCCCCATAAGCGTTTATCCTTTGCATCCTCTGTTGGCGATGTGTGGAGTGAAGAACAATGCTCTAAAATTGAAGAGGCTTTGAAACATTATCAATGGATCAGCGTAAGAGAATCTGATACCTGTGAAAAAATTAGGAACCAGTTTGGTCTTCCCTGCGAAGTGGTTTGCGATCCGACAATGCTTCTCGAGGCTTCTGAATGGTCCAAGTTTACTTTTCGGTTCCGGAAAATAACTACGTGCTCGTATATTTTCCGTATGATGAAATTCTCACAGCAGCAAGAAAATATGCAAAAAGGAAGAAAAAAACTTATTATTTTAGGAACGACATATCCATGGAAATCGAATGACTATAAAACAATTTATTCTCCGCAGGAATGGATGTCCTATATCAAATACGCCGATGCCGTTTTTACTGATTCTTACCACGGTCTTCTTTTTTCGCTTTACTTTAATCGGCCCGTGTGGACAAATAATAAAAACAATAGACTGGCAATGTTGCTGAAAGAACTGGAAATTGAAAAATGCTATATCGAAGAAGATCCACTTTTTCAGCATACGATCAATTATGAAATATGTAATAAAAAAATATGGAAAAAGAGAACTGCATCGATAAAGTTTCTGCAAAAAGAGTTGGGGGAGACAAAAAGTAATGCACGTTGAAACAAATTCACAGAAATGTTGTGGCTGCACAGCTTGTATGGCCATCTGTCCAACACAAGCTATAAAGATGCAAAGCGACTCTGAGGGATTTCTCTGTCCACAGGTATCTCACGATATTTGTGTGGAGTGCGGCATGTGTGTCAAAGTTTGTCCCACTGCCGCAAAGCCGACCATGCATACTAAACAGATAGAGGTGCCTATGCAGGCATATGCGGTAAAGTGGCAAGATGTGGCACGAGTCAGTTCTGCATCAGGTGCATTTTTCCCGGCTGTTGCAAAATATGTGCTTGAAACAAAAAACGGATGGGTATGTGGTTGCGTATTGAGAGAAGACACTCTGGATGCCAGAACATATTGTCAGCAATACGTGGGCTGATGTCCAACGTATGCAAGACTCCAAGTATGTTCAGAGTGATATGAAAAGTTGCTACAAGAAAATTGAAGAGCTGCTTAAAACAGGTCAAACAATTCTTTTTACTGGGACTTCTTGCCAAGTTTCCGGGTTGTATTCATTCTTGGATTGTAAAAAAATTAGCACGGAACGTTTGCTGACAATCGATTTCTTTTGCCACGGCGTTCCTTCTCCGAAAATATGGAGAGACTATTTGCGTTTTTACGAGGAGAAGAAACATCGAAAGCCAATTGCATATCGCTTCCGAAGCAAGCGATATGGATGGGGTAGCTCGAGCAGAGGCTCGAGCTACCTGAATAGTATTACTTATAAAAATACTATTCAGGTGGCTCATCAAGATAATGTGTCTTGGGCATCTAGAATGTGGCGTACAGTTTTCTTTTCTAATTTATGCATCCGAAACTACTGTCATAGCTGTCCCTACGCAACGATTAACAAGCCTGCCGACTTTACTATGGGCGATTTTTGGGGAATTGAGAAATTTCATCCCGAATTTGATGATGGAAAAGGATGCTCCGTAGTGATTGCAAGAACGAAGAAGGCGCAATCCACAATGTCTGAGGTTGAGTGGCTTACAAGCGAAAAAGTAACCCTAGATGAGGCTATACAAAAACAGGCAAATGCGTTTGCACCAAGTACGGCAAACCAGCATAGGGCTGACTTTTGGGATGACTATGGAAAATATGGATTCGAGTATTGTAGCAAAAAGTATTTCTCTATACAACAAAGATCGTGTAAAGGCAATTATAAAGAGAGTGCTATTTGCACTCAAAATACGAGATATTTACTGATTTCTAAGAATAGTGCATATAACCGAAAACACTCTGTTGTGCATGGTGTCATGATAGTTTATGCAAAGCTTGTGCTCGGTGGTGCGGCAGAAAGGCGAGAAGTGGTTTCAAGACGCAGTAGCACAAATATTGGACCGAAACACAGAAAGCAAGAATGACAGTTTTGCTGCGATGTATAATCGAAAGAATACACTATTGCAAATGATAGAGCGACTGATGATGTGATAGCATGATTTATGCGGAAATGATATTTTAACATGAGAAAAATTTTAGTTCGATTTGATGATATTTGCCCAACGATGGATTGGAATCAGTGGAATCGTGCGATGAAAATTTTGAAGCTGTATCACGTGAAACCGCTGATAGGTGTAATTCCGGACTGCCAGGATCCAGATTTATTAATTGATCTACCGCGGAGGGATTTTTGGGATTATCTTAAGGCGTTACAGGCTGATGGCTTTGCAATTGCGATGCACGGATATCTTCATTTGTATGACACGAATGCGCAGGGAATTGTAAATGGTACATCCCTTTCAGAGTTTGCTGGACACAGTTATGAGGAACAGTATGAAAAAATCCGGAAGGGAAAGAAATACTGGCTTCTCATGGAATTCAAACAGATATTTTCTTTGCGCCAGCACATTCCTATGATGAAAATACTTTAAGAGCGCTATCCGCAAATGGTTTTAAATACGTTTCAGACGGAAAAAGCAGTAAGCCATTTGTTCGTGAAGGAATTATATGTATTCCGTGTCGATCAGGTGGGTGCCCTCGAATTGGAAAATATGGATGTTATACGGCTGTATTTCACGCGCATGAATGGAAACGACCAGATAAGAAAGATTGCTATGATCAGCTGAAAACTTTATGTGAAGAATATTCTGAGGAAATTGTAGATTTTAAAGAATACGCAAAACAAAAGACTGGAATTCCGTTTGTGGAATATATGGATGAAAAAATGTATATTTTCTATGAAAATAAGATAAAGGCAGCATTGCGCCCAATGGTTCATGTGATTAAATCAATGTTAAGAAATATAAAAGAAAAAAATCAAAGACTGGCTTGATAAATGGGTGTGTAAGAGAGCTTATATCACTGCCAATGGTCAATCCAAAAGTTTAAAAGGAGTTGTTTATATGCAGGGTAATGTTGTTTTCATTACCGGTTCCTCCGGTTTTATCGGTTCCAACTTGGCAAAACGTATCCTGACCACTGAGCCGGATACCAAGGTCATTGGCTTGGACAACATGAACGATTATTATGATGTTCGTATCAAGGAGGCTCGCCTGGCAGAGCTTCAGAAGTTCGAGAATTATACCTTTATCAAGGGCAACCTTGCGGATAAAGCTCTCATCAACAGTATTTTTGAGCAGTATCACCCGGACGTTGTGGTGAACCTTGGTGCACAAGCCGGTGTGCGGTATTCCATTACCAACCCGGACGCCTACATCGAGAGTAACATGATTGGATTCTATAACATTCTGGAAGCCTGCCGCCATTATCCCGTGGAGCATCTGGTGTATGCATCTTCCAGCTCTGTCTACGGCAGCAACAAGAAGGTGCCCTACTCTACCGATGACAAGGTGGATAACCCGGTTTCTCTGTATGCTGCTACCAAGAAGTCCAACGAGCTGATGGCGCACGCATACTCTAAGCTCTACAATATCCCCTCCACTGGTCTACGATTCTTTACTGTGTATGGCCCTGCCGGCCGCCCGGATATGGCTTACTTTGGTTTCACCAACAAGCTGGTGAACGGAGAAACTATTAAAATTTTCAACTATGGCAACTGCAAGCGGGACTTTACTTATGTGGATGACATCGTGGAAGGCGTTGTCCGTGTGATGGCAAAAGCGCCCGAAAAGAAGAATGGCGAAGATGGTTTGCCCATTCCTCCCTATGCGGTTTACAACATCGGCAACAGCAACCCGGAGAACCTGCTGGACTTTGTGCAGATTCTGTCGGAGGAGCTGGTGCGTGCCGGTGTGCTGCCTGCGGACTATGATTTCGAGGCGCACAAGGAGTTGGTTCCCATGCAGCCCGGTGATGTGCCGGTGACCTTTGCAGACACGGAACCCTTGGAGCGGGACTTCGGCTTTAAGCCCCACACTCCGCTTCGGGATGGCCTGCGGAAGTTTGCTGAATGGTACAAAGAGTTTTATATGGCCTGAGGGAAAGGAGGGAGCGTATGCGTTGTGAAGAACGATTCTACGAAATATATGGAAAAGATCCCGTTGGCATCAGCTTTTGCCCCTATCGGATTTGCCCCATTGGTGCCCACAGTGATCACAACTTAGGAAAGATCACAGGACTTGCGATTGATAAAGGAATCCATATTGCATACAAGCCAAAGATGAATGGCGTTGTTGAAATGTGCAGCCTGCAATTTCCCAAACGTGCGCAGTGGCACATCCGTGAAATTGGGGAAAAGACGGGTGACTGGGCAGATTATCTGCGAGGTGCAACCTGGGCTTTGAGCAATCGGTTTCCGCTGACAGTTGGTCTCTGTGGAGTGATAGAAGGTTCTTTGCCTATCGGAGGGCTTTCTTCCTCTGCGGCTGTGATCCTGTCTTTTTTGGAGGCGCTATGTCAGGTCAATGGAATCAAGCTGAGTTCTTCAGCGCTGATCAGCATTGCGTTCGAGGCAGAAAAAAAATATGTGGGTGTTAATGTAGGACCCTGGATCAGAGCTGTGAGGTTCTGAGCAAAAAAGACCACTTGCTATATCTGGACTGTAAGGATAACAGCTACGAGCTGATTCCCACGAATCCCAACATGAAACCTTACAAGATTGCGGTATTTTTCAGCGGTTTGGAGCACAGCTTGGCTAGCTCTAAATACAATATGCGAGTGGATGAGTTGCGTTCAGGCATTTACGCCTTGCAGGCTTTTGCGGGTCTTGACTACGGAAAGTTCAATGAAGCTAACGCCCGGGTATGTTTCGTATGAGATCTATCAGACCTATAAAGATAAGCTGCCGGTGCAATGGGCAAAACGTTGTGAACATTGGTATACCGAGTTCAAGCGTGTGGAAGCTGGTGCGGAAGCATGGCGGCGAGGCGATTTGGAGGAGTATGGACGCCTGTCCTTTGAATCTGGCTGGAGCAGCATCCACAACTGGGAGTCCGGTGCGCCGGAGCAGATCAAACTCTACGAGATTATGAGGGAGACCGCTGGCATTTACGGTGGGCGCTTCAGTGGTGCTGGCTTTAAGGGGTGCTGTATGGCGTTGATCGATCCCAATAAGGCAGATGACATCCGGGAAGAAGTGGAACGAAAGTATCTCACTGCATTCCCGGAGATGTGTGGTAAGTACAGTTTCCATCTGTGCGAGAGTGCGGACGGCGTAGGGCATAAGACGGAGGACTAATATGAAGTGCTTGATTTTGGCCGCGGGATATGCAACCCGCCTATATCCCTTGACGGAGAACTTTCCCAAACCCTTGCTGAAGGTAGGGGATAAGACCATCTTGGACTGGCTGGTGGATGACATTGACACCGCTGGTTTGGTGGATACCTATGTGGTCATCAGCAATCACAAGTATGCCCATCATTTTGAAAACTGGGCTGCAACCAAAAAGCAGAATATTCAGGTGGTGGACGATGGAACCAGCAGCAATGAGACCCGGCTTGGTGCTGTGTGTGACGTGCAATTTGCCATTGACCAGCTGGGGCTGGACGATGACCTGCTGGTGATCGCCGGCGACAATGTGCTGGATTTCTCTCTTTCCAAATTTGTGGCTTATGCCCAACAGAAGAAAACCTCCTGTATAATGCGCTATTATGAACCAGAGGAAAAGAAGCTCATAAAGTGCGGTGTGGTGGAGCTCGATGATCAGGACAAGATCCTTTCCATGGAAGAAAAACCTGCCCAGCCCAAGAGCCACTGGTGCTGCCCTCCCTTCTATGTGTACACTCGGGCAGATGCCAAAAAGGTCAAAGATGCAATTGCACAGAAGAAGTGTGGTACCGATGCTCCGGGCAGCTTTATTGCATGGCTGTGCACGGTAGCGGATGTGCATGCTATGGAGATGCCGGGCAAGCGGTATGACATTGGCAATCTGGAAAGCTATCAGCAGGTTCAGCAGGAGTATCAGGGAATCAAGGCATAAAAGACAACACAGTGAGATTCTGTGGCTAGAATATAAGTTGAAATTATTAGATTTGAATTGATACTAGAGGGCTTCAGATGATTACTATTGATGAGGCGGAAAAGAAGTGGAGCTGCAGCAAAAATACGGTTTTGTCTTATGTTTATAAAGATACATTACTGGCATGTGTGTAGATGGCGAGACGCTGCTGTTACCCGATATTGAAAAGCCTTATATTCCGCGCAAACGTATCGACGGCAGTTTGGATTATTACAGGGCACTCTTGCGAACATAAAAGACGAGTGTTATACTGAAGCCATCAAAAAATATTGGAGGTGTCCCATATGCCCCGTCCCAAAGGAAGCAAGAACAAGCCCAAGGCCGTAAAAGCAACCGTTGACTTTGCTGCACAGATCGCTGAAAAGCAGTCTGCAAAAGAAGCCGCTTCTGCTGAAATCGCATCCATCACTGCTAATATCGATGTACTGAAAGCAGACCTGAAAACAAAGAAGGCAGCGCTGAAATCTATCGATAAGGAAATCGCCAGAATCGAGGCTAAAAAGATCAAAGCCGAAACCAAAGCTGCCGAATCCGCAAAGAAAGCCGAAGCAGAGGACGTGCTGAAAAAGCTGCTGGCATCTGGTATGACGGCAGATGAGATCCTCGCAAAGCTGAAATAAATATTTTAGAGCCGTGTGGATCAGTCGGAGCATAGAGTTATAGCTTTGGCAGTTCACGCGGTTTTCTTATATAAATGGTAATTGGTGTGACTCGGAACGAATAGAACTGTTCCATATCGAACGAAAAGACTACATTTCCCACACCATGGCTCAAAATCACGTCCGGAGAAATTTCAGTTAATCAGCAGGAACATGTTGGCAATCTAGCTGTCATAGAGCTTCTGAGGAGAGTGTCTGGGAGAGCTGCTGCCCCGGCGGAAGCCCTAGACCCAAGGCGTTTGAACCGTAGAATGCTGTAAAAATATACGTTAGAATCTGAAAAATGCAGGCCATAAGTGAAACGAATCAAATCCTTGCAAATGACGCTGAAACGTGATATAATTTTGGTACGAACAAACCGGTTTTGGTACGACAACGGTATGTTCTGGTACTGTAACTGTTGTTACGAAACTGTGAAGAACTACTTGGAAAAGTGCAAAAATTCAGCGTAGCTGCGACGACACCTATCAGGTTCAGGTCGTGTCCTGGTACGACAACGAGAACTCCTACACCTCTCAGATGGTTCGTACCATTAAGTACTTCGCTGAGAACTGCTGATCGGAGTTTCTCCTGAGCTGAATAAAGCTTGACTGCGCCCTTTCTCTTGTGTGATGCGAGAGAAAGGGCGCTTTTTGCTGACCATTTTGGGCGCGATAAGGCGCTTTCGTAAAATGGTACGATCCATTCGTAATGATCCGACAAAAGCAGTGCTGCATTCGACCTCCATCTATTGCAACCCTTCTCCCGATATGATAAAATGGTAAAAATAAATGGAGACAACGAAACAGTATGATTACGAAACGTGAAAAACTGCAGTATGGATACCTGTTTCTGATTGATCTGCTCTCTCTGGTTCTCAGCATTGGGCTGGCGTGGGGGCTGACCGCAGGTGTTCTGCACAAGATGGGGGACTTCCAGCTGGACGATCTGGTAGAAGCCTGTTTTTTATTGCTGCTGGCCTATATTCTGACTTTTTTTACATTTGATCAGAGCGAGAATATCGTGAACCGCACTCCGATCCGTGAAGTTGAGATTGCGGTGCGGTTCAATTTTTTGCTGACCCTCATTGATGCGGCCTGCCTGGCGCTGACCAAGGCTCCCATGCTGCACTCCCGCTATTTTCTGGTGTTTGTGCCCGTCATCGATGTCTTTGTGATGACGGGCGCTCATGCTGTCCTCAAAAAGATGCTGGTGCGCTCCCGCTATACCAAGGGGATTCAGAGCCTTGTGGGGTGGTGACCACGCAGGAGAACGCAAGCCCCATTCTGGAAGAACTGAAAAAAGACTGGTCCAAGCGTGTGACCGGCCTTGCCATTCTGGAAGCTGCCCCGGGGCAGCTTCACACTGAGATTGATGGGGTGAAGATCGAGGCGAACTTCGATAATTTCATGGACTGGCTGCGGCAGGCAGCGCTGGATGAAGTGTATCTGGATGTGGCGCAGGAGAGTGAGGAGAACATGCTGCCCTATCTCGAGGAGATGGAGAGCATGGGTCTGACGGTTCATTTCCGCCTGCCGGTGCTGGATCGGATCGAAAAAGCCTGCTGCGATGAGACCAGTGCGGTGCGCATCAGCCGGGAACTGAGCCGCTGTGCGGGCGGCAATGTTGTGACGATGGGCACGGTGGAACTCAAGCTGCGGGATCAGGTGCTGAAGCGGACCATGGATATCGTAGGCGGCATCGTGGGGTGTATCGATCAGCATCCCCATCATTGCGTTGGTGGCCATTCCGCTCAAGCTGGAAAGCCCCGGCCGCTGATCTTCAAGCAGCGCCGGGTGGGCCGGAATGGACGTGTGTTCTACATCCACAAGCTGCGCAGCATGTATGTGGACGCGGAGGCACGCAAAAAGGAGCTAATGGCCCAGAACGAAATGAACGGCCTGATGTTCAAGATGGAGGATGACCCCCGGATCACCCGGGTGGGGCGCTTTATCCGGCGCACCAGCATCGATGAGCTGCCGCAGTTTTTTGACGTTGTGCGGGGCTCCATGAGCCTGGTGGGTACCCGCCCGCCCACGCTGGATGAGTACCGGCAGTACGAGAGCCATCACAAGCGCCGCCTTTCCATGAAGCCGGGAATTACCGGCCTGTGGCAGGTAAGCGGCCGCAGCGATATTGATGATTTTGAAGAAGTGGTCAAGCTGGATGTCCAGTACATCGACAACTGGTCCATCTGGATGGATATCTACCTGCTGTTCAGGACGGTGGGCGTTGTGTTTGACCGGAAAGGGGCAAAATGAATTATATCCTTTTTGGTGGATCTGGTTTTATCGGCACCCATCTCATTCATTTGCTGCTGAAGGAGTGCGTCAGACCCGGCGACGTGATCTACGACCTGGATCTTGTGATGCCCGGGGAAGAGGGCGTGGTGCCGGGCATTGTGGAAAAGAACGATGGGGTGCAGTATATCCGGCTGGATGTGCGCAAGCCCATCGATTTTGCGTTCGTTCCGACTCCGGAGGACGTGATCTTTGATCTGGCAGCGGTCCACCGCACCCCCGGCCACCCGGAAGAAGCCTATTTTGAAACAAATATCCGGGGTGCGGAAAATGTGACCGCGTTTGCGGAAAAATACGGCATCCGGAAGATCCTGTTCACCAGCTCCATTGCACCCTATGGCGCGTCTGAGGACCTTAAGACGGAGGAGACTCTGCCAACGCCCAACACGCCGTATGGGATCAGCAAGCTGGTGGCAGAAAAGATCCACCAGATCTGGCAGGCCCGTGATCCGGCCCGGGAGCTGACCATCGTGCGGCCGGGCATCGTTTATGGCAAAGGGGAGCATGGAAACATGACCCGCCTGTACAGGGGGCAGAAGAAGGGCTACTTTTTCTATGCCGGCCGGAAGGACACCATCAAGGCGTGCATCTATGTCAAGGAGCTGGTGCGCTTCTTCAAGTACCGGATGCTGGATCATTCTTTCCCCGGAGCAGAGATCTATAACTGTACTTACGAGCCGGCTTATACCATTGAAGAAATCTGCAATGCAATGCAGAGGGCGACCGGCCTGCACCGCCATGTGCCGTTGGTGCCCGCCGGCCTGCTGCTGTTTGCGGCGGGCATTCTGGGACCCATCGGGGGCAAAAAGGTGGGCATCCATCCCGCCCGTGTCCGGAAGCTGATGGTATCCACCAATGTCTGCGGCAGGAAGCTGGCCGCCACTGATTACAAGTTCCACTATACGCTGGAGGAGAGCTTCCGGGACTGGTTCGAGGATTGTGACCGCAAGGAGCTGGTATGACCATGGAGCAGAATGCACAGCCC
>ENA-OQKX01000026-OQKX01000026.1-human-gut-metagenome-genome-assembly--contig:-NODE-26-length-26119-cov-3.658818_pt1 | contig 26119 bp, 29 predicted proteins | sample MGYA00242654_ERZ504810 | MGnify/ENA primary metagenome ERZ504810 (study PRJEB26092, sample SAMD00036378) | human gut metagenome | host: Homo sapiens | study: EMG produced TPA metagenomics assembly of... | reverse complement strand
CACAATATGCAGCAAGCTATGCGTATTAGTGATAAAACAGCCTTCTTCTTATTGGGGGATCTAATTGAGTATAGTGATACAGAAACATTGTTCTCTACACCAAAAGAAAAGAAAACAGAAGACTATATTACAGGGAGGTTTGGATAATGGTTTTACCTACAAAGGTTTTTTAAAACAAACAAGACAGTTAGAACTGACTATGACACAAATGTCTCAAGACTGTTTTAAAGGGCTTATGGTTTTTGCAAACACGCATTTTTGGATGGAAACAAAACTTTAGTTCAAGATGTTTCACAAATGCATGAAGAAGTGAGTGAACAAGGAAGAGAGGCTGAACAAATTTGCATGAAGATCCTTCTTCTTCAGCATCCGGTTGCGAAAGATTTAAGGCGTATTACGGTAGCTACAAATACAATTCGTGATCTAACGCGTATCATGAATCAGGAAAAAGAAGTCGCAGAACTAATTTGTGCATTGAATATGGAAGATTTAATTGTGGATGATTGTATTCAACAACAGTTTTCAATTGCGAAAGAAATGATTACTCTTGCGATTGAGGCTTTTATTCAAAAGGATGAAAAGGCAGCGAATCAAGTGATTACAATGGATGATCAAGCGGATGCACAATATGAAATGGCGAAAGAAATCTATGTGGACTTATTATCTAAAAAAGAACATGATACAGGTACATTGGTAGATGTCTTATTAGTTGGTAAATATTTAGAGAGAATTTGTGATCATTGTGTAAACATTGGAAAATGGGTTCTTTATCAAAAGTCTGGCATTTTTGAAGAAATTGAATGAAAAAAAGCTGTAAGCAAATTTGCTTACAGCGTATTTTTTACTTGGTGGAGCGTATCGGGATCGAACCGATGACCCCCTGCGTGCAAGGCAGGTGCTCTCCCAGCTGAGCTAACACCCCAAGTGTTTTATAATATTATCGAATTTTTTTGGAAAAAGCAAGTATTTTTTGATAAAATTAATATATGAAAAAACAATGGACCCGTCTTTAGAGGTTTGCACCATGAATGTTTAGAGGCTATTCTGAGAAAAAGTTGAGATTCTCCAGTATTTATCGTTGCTTTTTGTGCTTTAAATTTATTTTAGTTTTTTTTATTTATTTGGTATAATTATGGTGTAAATGTGTAATACTTGGAGGACACTTTCTATGGCCTATTTTCTTAAAAAAACAAAACGAAATGACAGACTTTATCTTTCCATCTATGAGAGTTTTTATTCTCCAGAAACCAAGAACACACGACATAAAAGTTTTCGTAAAATCGGGTTCGTTGATGCTCTTATCGAACAGGGTATAGATGATCCAATCTCTCATTTTCAGAAAGAAGTCAATGAACTGAATTCTAAACGGGAGACAGAAAAGTGTCGTATCAACTTTCAACAGATTTCCGACATTTCACCAGAACTGTGTCTGGGTTATGTACCAATTGCGAAAATCTTGAACATGCTGGATGTAAAAGAACATTTTGGGTATTTAAGCTCTTCAAGGAAATTCGAGTTCGATGTATATGATGTCTTTTCCGCTCTTGTATATGCTCGTGTTGTTGCGCCTTTATCTAAACATCAGACTTTTCATGATATTCTTCCAAAGCTATATGTTCAAAAAAACTTCAGTTATGATCAACTCCTGGAGGGCTTGGAATTCATGGGCGAAGAATATGAGAAACTGGTTGAAATACTAACCGTTGCGACTGATGACAATTTTATTCTGGATTCCAGCCGTTCTTATTTTGATTGTACAAACTATTATTTTGAAATCGATAAGGAATCTACTCTTCAAAAAAGAGGTCCTTCCAAAGAAAATCGAAGGGACCCTATTGTGGGAATGGGCCTTCTTTTAGACGCACAGATGTTACCAGTCGGCATGAAGATATTCCCAGGCAATGAATCTGAAAAGCCGGTCATGCGTGATCTAATCCACGATTTGAAATCAAGAAACAATATCAAGGGCCGTACCATCCAAATTGCTGATAAAGGCCTTAACTGTGCTAAAAATATTATTGAAGCTATCGATAATGGAGATGGCTATCTGTTTTCGAAATCTGTAAAAACTCTTCCTGAAAGAGAAAGACAATGGGTTCTTCTTGATGACGGATTCGAAACAGTGTTTGATCAGAACGGAGAACCCGTTTATAAAATCAAGGAATGCATCGATACGTTTACCTATTCATACAAGGATGATTACGGGAATGTCATAACTCGTAATATAAAAGAAAAAAGAACAGTTACCTATAACTTCAGCCTCGCGAAGAAGAAACTGATGGAAATCAATAGAATGATTGAAAAAGCCAAGGCCCACCGTGCATGCCAGGCCAAAAAAGAAGAATATGGTGAATCATCAAAATATATGCAGTTTCTAGATGATCAGGGGAAAAGTATAAAACCCCAGCTAAATCAAAAAGCTATAGACAAAGACAAAGAACTAGCCGGGTATAATATGCTCGTAACATCTGAAATCAATATGTCGTCAAAAGACATATACAATGCTTATCATCAGCTTTGGCAAATCGAAGAATCCTTCCGCATCATGAAGTCCGAACTTGATACACGTCCGGTCTATCTACAAAAAGAAAATCGAATCAAAGGGCATTTCTTCATCTGTTACACAGCCGTGTTATTATCACGAATTCTTCAATTCAAGATTCTGGAAAATAAATACTCAGCAAGTACAATATACGATTTCATGAGAAAATTCCGAGTTGTAAGAATCAACTCAACAAGATTCATAAATCTATTAACTAGCAAAGAATTCGTAACAGATCTATCCAAAAAATTAAATCAACCAATAACAAATTATTATCTAACAGATAAACAAATAAAAATGATGCATACTCGATAATCAAATATCGAGTGTTGCACCATTTTTTACTATTCAACCTCTAAAGTCAGGTATTATCGAATTTTTTTGGAAAAAGCAAGTATTTTTTGATAAAATTAATATATGAAAAAACAATGGACATGGATCATGATTCTATGTGTATTCAATTTTACTTTGATGGGTTTTATCTTAACGCATCCAACATCAAAAAACCAAGATGCAAAAATTGTGAAAAAAGAAGAGAAGAAGTCTTTTACATTTGTTGGTGTCGGAGATAACTTATATCATAATACACAATATATGTGTCAAGAACAAAATGAATACTATAATTTTGATTCTTATTATGAAATGACGAATAAATATACACAAAAGGCCGATTTGGCTTATATCAATTTTGAAACATTGTGTATAGGTGAAGAATATGGATTGAGTGGCTATCCTACTTTTAATGGGCCTACGGAAATTTTATCTTCCGTAAATAAGGCTGGCTTTGATTGGTGGAGTTTAAGTTCAAACCATTCAATGGATAGAGGCGTTGAGGGCTTGTTGAAACAGATCGAATTGGTTCGTGAAAATTATCCGGATGTCATTACTACGGGTTCTCATACATCCAAAAAAGATAGAAATCGTACTTTAGTTAAAGAAATCAATGGAATTAAAGTTGGATTTTTGGGCTATACTTATGGCTTGAATGGTTTTGTCTTGCCAGAAGATAAGCCTTGGCTTGTAGATTTGATTGATAAGGATCAAATGAAAAAGGATATGGAAGCTTTAAGTAAAGTAAGCGATATTCAATTGGTTTCCATGCATTGGGGCGATGAATATCAAACATATCCAAATGATGAGCAGCAAGATTTGGCAAATTATTTAAATGAGTTAGGTGCTGAAGTTGTGATTGGATCGCATCCGCATGTGATTCAGCCAGCTAAAATTATCAAAGGAAAAAACAAGATACACTTGTATATTATTCGTTGGGAAATTATACGAGTACACAAGATGTGGATGAAAGAATGGTTGGGGGAATGGCTAGCTTTACTGTAAACTATGATCCAAATACTAAAAAGACGTCTTTCACAGATACAAAGTTTATTCCGTTGATTACATGGTTTGATGCAGGATATAGTACATGGAAAACATATTCGATTGAAGATTATAATGATTCCATTGCTTCAACACATAGATTATCAGGTGAATATGATATGTCTAAAGAATGGGTTCAACAATATGTTCAATCTGTTATGCAAGATTCAGAAGGGATTGAGGTGGTATTAGAGTGAGTCAAAATCAAAAAACAATAGCCGAAAATCGTAAGGCAAGACACGATTATGAATTGTATGATCGTTTTGAAGCTGGACTCGTACTTCAGGGTACAGAAATTAAAAGTATTCGAAGAGGAAAAGTCCAATTAAAAGATAGTTATATTAGTTTTCAAAAGGGTGAAGCTTTTATTAAAGGTATGCATATCTCTCCTTATGAATTTGGAAATCGATTCAATCATGATGAAACAAGAGATCGTAAGCTTTTAATGCATAAACAAGAGATTCAAAAATTAGAACAATCAGCTCGTATAAAAGGATATACAGTTGTACCAGTAAGAATTTATTTATATAAAGGACTAGCTAAACTTGAAATAGCTTTGGCAAAAGGTAAAAATCTTCATGATAAGCGTGAATCTCAAAAGGCGAAGGATGCGCAAAGAGAGATTCAAAAGGCCTTGAAAAATCAGTATTAATAGATTATACTAATATTCCTTGGGGATGTTCAGGCATTCGATGAGTAAATGTTTGGATTCGGCCACAGCCACGAAGGATACGTGTAATAACCAACTTAAATTAATTGCTAAAAATAAACTTGCTAATGTATTTGGTATGAACCAAAGCAATGGCTTTCGCTGCTTAATTTTATTGCCTACGTTTGGCTTCGCAGCCCCTTTCTGAAATTTCGCTTTCTTATTTCAGACTGAGTGTTAAAGAAAAGAAGATAGAAATAAGCATTGGCTAGCTGCTTATTTTGAATCAACTATAGCTGAACCAAAAGAATTTTTGTTTCCATCCAAAACTTTTGGATAACTAGATGGAAAAAGCTGTAAACGCTGTCTCGTGGGACTTTGCTTAGACAGGAGTTCGATTCTCCTCATCTCCACCAAAGACAATCAACGCCCTTATTTAAAGGGCTTTTAATTTATCGTGATGTACTTTTGATGTATAATTGTTACGAAAGAAGGTAAATTTACATATGAGAATTGCAGTAAGCTATAAAGACGGAGAAGTGTTCCAACATTTTGGGCATAGTTCAGAATTTAAAATCTATGACACAGATCATAATGAAATTATTAAGAGTGAAATAATTATAGTCGAAGGGCATGGACATGTTGGTGTTTCAAATGCATTGAAAGAACAAAATGTAAACATTGTACTTTGTGGTGGCATTGGACAAGGGGCTAAAACTGCATTGGCTGGTTTTGGGATCCATTCTTTTGGTGGGGTAACCGGAAATGCGGATGAGGCTGTTAAGAAATATTTAAGTGGAAAGCTTGAATTTACAACGGATGTGACTTGTACAAAATATGAATCTGGCAAAAGTCATTCTTGTGGTGGACATTGTCATTAATTCTTGAGTTTTTCTTTTGACACACCTTGTATTTCGGTCTATAATCTAGACAACAATAGTGATAAGGATATGAATACATTTTATTCAAATGTAGAGAGAGTGTGATTGGTGAAAACACTTTGCGAATGTATGTATTTACTCCCTTTGAATTGCCCTTGAAAAAGTGTGCCGTAATTCTTGCGTTAAAAGGTTTGAGGTGTATACAGTAATTGTATAAACAAAGGTGGTACCGCGTGCGACAGACGTCCTTTGATGGCTGTCGCTTTTTATATGGAAAAATGGAGGAAAGTAAAATGGAATTAGTGAATGTATTAGAAAATGAACATTTATCTATGTTGAACCACTCATGTGCTCATATGATGGCTCAAGCTGTTAAGCGTTTATATCCAAATGCTAAATTTTGGGTAGGACCTGTTATTTCTGAAGGTTTCTACTACGATATGGATTTAGGAGATGTAAAATTAAAAGAAGAGGATTTGGCAAAAATCGAAAAAGAAATGAAGAAAATTGCCAAAGATGGAAAGAGAATTGTTCGTGAAGAAATCTCTAAAGAAGATGCTTTAGAAATGTTTAAGGATGATCCTTATAAAATTGATTTAATCAATGGATTAGAAGATGGAAATATCACAATTTATCGTCAAGGTGAATTTGCGGATCTATGTCGTGGACCTCACGTTGAGACTGTTAAGATGTGTAAAAACTTTAAATTGTTGAAACATTCTGGTGCTTACTGGAAAGGTGATGCAAACAATAAAATGCTTCAACGTGTTTATGGTATTTGTTTCGATACAAAAGAAGAATTGGAAGCTCACTTGGAAGCTTTAGAAGAAGCTAAAAAACGTGACCACAAGAAATTAGGAAAAGAAATGGGTTTATTCACAATTAGTGAATTTGCACCAGGTATGCCTATCTTCTTGCCAGATGGAATGATTTTACGTAACATCTTGGAACAATACTGGTATCAGGAACATGCAAAGGAAGGATACCAATTCATTAAGACTCCAATTATGATGTCAAAAGAATTATGGGAGTTAAGTGGACACTGGGATCACTACAAAGACAATATGTACACTTCAATGGTCGATGATCGTGAATTCGCAATCAAACCAATGAACTGTCCAGGTGCATTATTGGTATATAACTCAACTTTACACTCATATAAAGACTTACCATTGCGTCTAGGAGAACTAGGACAAGTACACCGTCACGAAGCAAGTGGTGCATTGAATGGATTATTCCGTGTACGTACATTTACACAAGATGATGCGCACTTATTTGTAACTCCAGATCAATTGGAAGAAGAAGTTAAAAAAGTATTACAATTGGTAGATCGTATTTATTCTGTATTTGGTTTACCTTATGAGATTGAATTATCAACTCGTCCAGAAAGTGGATATATTGGTTCTGAAGAAATTTGGGATGTTTCAGAAAAAGCATTGGCACAAGCTTGCGTTCATGCAGGTAAAGAATATAAAGTAAATCCTGGAGATGGTGCATTCTATGGACCTAAATTGGATATCCATATTAAAGATAGCTTAGGACGTGTATGGCAATGTGGTACTGTACAATTGGATATGAACTTGCCAGAAAGATTCGAATGTAAATATGTAGATGCAGATGGAACAAAGAAAACACCAATTATGTTACACCGTGTGGTTTATGGATCAGTTGAACGTTTCATTGGTATCTTGATCGAACACTTTGGCGGACACTTCCCATTGTGGTTAGCTCCACGTCAATTTGTGGTAATTCCAGTTCACCATGAAAAACATGTTGAATACGCAAATAAAGTATGCGATGCATTAACAGCATTAGGAATGCGTGCTACAGTAGATTCTCGTAATGAAAAATTGGGTTACCGTGTTCGTGAGGCACAGCTACAAAAGGTTACTTACCAAATTGTAGTGGGTGATGGAGAACAAGAAAACAATACAGTTACAATTCGTCAGAGCGGTAAAAAGGATAGTGTTACATTATCATTAGATGAAGCTTTAGCTAAATTTAAAGCGGAAGTAGACAACAAAACATTGTTTGGAAAGTAAAAGTTTAGAGGTCAAAAATTGGCCTCTAATTTTTTTGCCTTTTTTTAAAAAATTGCTTGCAATAAGTTTTTATTCATGTTATTATAAACGGGCGTTACGGATAATGCAGGTTGTTCTAAAAAATAAGTATTCTGAAAATATTCTTGGAGAAGTACTCAAGTGGCTGAAGAGGTGCCCCTGCTAAGGGTATAGGTCGGGAAACTGGCGCGAGAGTTCAAATCTCTCCTTCTCCGCCATCTTATTTTTTGGGAAATTATGGTCCAGTGGTGTAGTGGTTAACATGCCTCCCTGTCACGGAGGAGATCGTGGGTTCGAGTCCCATCTGGACCGCCATTTAGAAATTGAAGTCATCTTTGGATGACTTTTTTTCTTTATATTGACTATTTTTTTGTTTCTTAGTTTAATAAACCTATGATTATTAATGCAAGCGGAAGAACAGATATTGTCGCCTATTATATGGATTGGTTTGTGAACCGGTGGAAAGAAGGATATTTTGATGTAAGAAACCCTTTTAATCCAAAACTTGTCAGTCGTATCTTTGTATCGGATGTAGATATGATTGTATTTTGCACAAAAAATCCATTGCCATTGTTAGATACAATACATTTATTTTCTGTACCCATTCAGCTACAAGTTACCATCACTGGATACTTTAAAGATATGGAGCCTAATGTTTTGGATAAGAAACAAGTCATTGAATGCATTAAAAAGCTATCATCTTATTTAGGCAAAGAAAACGTATGTGTTCGATATGATCCTATCCTTTTGAATTCCAAATATAATGTTGATTATCACGTTCGTGCTTTTAACAAATTATGCACAATGTTAAAAGGATACGTATCTAAAATGATTGTTTCTTTTGTGGATGATTATAAAAATGTTCGAAATAATCATTTGGATTATCATGAACCCTCTAACGAGGAATATCTTAAATTAAAAGAAGAAGTTCGAAAAAAACGATATAAAGATCATTAGTTGTATGGAAAATAAATATCAAATTGGGGATGAAAAGGATTGTTGCGTCAGTATTAAATACGCCTTTGAAAGAACAGGTAAGCTTTTTAAAGAGTGGAAGGCAAGAGATTGTCATTGTGTGAATATGGTAGATGTTGGTGCTTACAATTCTTGTTTACACGGATGTAAATATTGTTATGCCAATTTTGATTCGAAACAAATTGTGTCAAACTATAAAATGCATGATGTGAATTCTAGTTTATTGATTGGACAATTGAATTTGGATGATCAAATCAAAATACGAAGAAAATAAAATGGGTGAAGTCAATTGGCTTCACTCATTAATTTTGTATAGATTTTTGTTAGTTGCTCTTTTTCATCATTTGTCATTTTTCTTTCGGTCGCATCATGACTTTCTAATGTTCCTTCATGTCCATCAATGACTTTTCCATCCTTTACCACAAGTACTAAAGGAACGTATAAGGTTAGAATACCTTCATCATTATTGGACATATAATCTTGGATATATGGTTCAATAATCGCTTTTTGCTCATCCGTGTAAAGACGATTTTTTTCTTCATCTCTTACCTTTACATATTGGATGTCGATTCCGTTTTCTTTGGCCACTTTCTTTAAAATGGGTTTTGCTTCTTTACACCAAGGACAACTTGAAAATCCGAAATATAAAACGCCTGATTTTTCTTGTGTAAAATATTGAATAGCTTCATCAAAACTAATTTCATTAAAATTAGTTTTTGTGTCATCTTTTGTGTTGCATGTTTTTTCTTCACTTGTAACATCACAAGCCTTTTTTGAAGTTGAAGTTGTACTCTTTGTTTGTGCTTGACACGCACATAATGTAAGACTTAAAAGTATGAGTAAAAATTTTTTCATGCTCCTAATATACAAATAAATTAAAAAAAAGTAAAGAAAAAAGCTTCGATCTCTCGAAGCTTAAAAATCTTTGTGGGGCGGCTGACGCGATTCGAACGCGCGCGTGACGGAGCCACAATCCGCTGTGTTAACCAACTTCACCACAACCGCCATAATTGCTTAACGCTTGTATAATATATCATGTGATTCTCTTCTTTGCAAGCAAAAAATGAAAATAAATTAAAAAAAGTGTGTTTTTTTCGTATAAGAGTATATGAAGGTAAAAGAGATGGAAGTGGAGCAACGCCCACGAGAAAAAGCGTTGCGCTATGGTTTAGAATCATTAAGCGATCTAGAATTGGTTGCGTTGATTCTGCAAAGCGGAAATAAAAACCGTTCCGTATTTGAAATTGCATCTGATGTGTTGAAAGAAAGTGAAGGTTTATCAAAATTAATGACAATGCATGTAAATACATTGATGCAGATTCAAGGAATTCGTGAAGTTAAGGCTTTACAACTTTTGGCAAGTGTAGAACTTAGTAAGCGTGTTATTAAATCAAAAGTATATCATGCTCCTATTTTAAAACCAGAAGATGTGATTGAATGGTTCAAATTTGAGTATGGAACTATGTCGCAAGAATGCTTTATCGCCCTTTATCTAGACACAAAAAGCAAGCTAATTTCGCATCGTGTTTTATTTAAGGGAACATTAAATGAAAGCGTGGTACATCCACGTGAAGTATTTAAGGAGGCTTTTTTACAAAACGCAAATTCAGTATTGATTGCACATAATCATCCGTCGGCGGATTGTACGCCTTCAAAAGCAGATTTTGAAGTAACTTACAAAATGGTTCATGTAGCAATGACGATGGGGGTTTGTTTAGTGGATCATATTATTGTATGTAAAAATCAATATTATTCATTTAAAGAGCACAAATATCTCGATTGAAAGAAGGAGGGTTTATCGCTATAATATAAGTTAGTTTGGGGGATATTATGCGTAAATTTACTCGAATTCAAAAAAGATTACTTACGATTATTGTCGTTTTATGTATATTAGCGTGTGCTATGTTTGGCTTAAGACAAAATTCCATCACAAATATTGGTTATAGTGCTTGGACATATTTGAAATATGGTTTGATTCAATATCCACTATCATCGATTGGAAATGCGGTAAATGATTTTTCAAATTTATGGCATGCCTATGACGATAATGAATATTTGACGAAGCAATTAGCTACAACAAAAAAACTATCAAACGGCATATGAAGATGAAAGAATAAAACAAACAACTTGAAGCCTTGTTGGAAATGAAGGGTGGTCTAGGGGATGCTAAGACAATCAGTGTATCTGTATTAGAACGTTCAGGCGATTCATGGCTTCAGACGGTAACAATTTCAGCAGGAAAAAAACAAGGTGTCGAAAAAAATATGCTTGTGGCAACAAGTGATGGCGCTATAGGATTAGTGGATAGTGTACAAACCGTTACAAGTACTGTTCAGTTGTTGACAAGTCAACATTTAAATAATGATATTGCGATCAAGATGTCATTAGAAGATGGAACAAGCGTAGAAGGTGTGCTACAGTCTTATGATACTGAAAAGAAGGCCTATCGTGTTTCATTATTTGATAATGATGCGATTGTCACAAAAGGACAAAAAGTAGCTACAAGTGGTAAGGGTGGAAATTATCCGAGTGGAATCTTAATTGGAGAAGTAAAAGATGTGTCTTTAAACGATGATTCGATTATTTCAACGGTCTATGTTTCGCCAGTATCGAATATGAAAAGCTTTGACTATTGTCTTGTGATTGGAAAAGAGGAGAGTAAATGATAAATAAAGAACGTTGCTCATTTATTTTCTTATTAATTTTAGCAATACTTGATCAAATGAATGCATCTTTATTCAGTGTGGATTTTACATATTCGTCCCTATCTTTTGTCAGCCATTTATGTTTTTGTGGATGTATACTTGTTGTGAGTCATGAAAAAAGCTTAAATCGACTTTTATATGCATGCCTATGCGGCCTTTGTGTAGGATTGTTCTTTACTTCGGATTGGTTTTTTAAAATGATTCTATTTGGCTTTTTTGGATGGCTATCGGGACTATTTAAAAATGCAATGGATCAAGATCACTGGGTACAATTTGCCCTTGTCTTTTTAATGATGTTTATAAATGATTTAATTTGTTTTTTAGGGGCAAAATTATTTGGATATCTTACAATGAGCTTTGTGAAATGGTTTATTCACGTTGAAGCACTTACATTAATATTTAATGGGGCTTGGATATTTGTATTGCTCTATATTATTACAGTATTCAATCGATATGCAACTATAAAAAATATTCGTTATAAACGAATGGAAAAGTTGCACATGCAAAATATTCGAAGGAAATGAGTCGTGGATTCGTTTCCTTCTTTTCATATGTGTTAAAATAGAAGAAAAGAGGTATTCAGATGAAAAAACTATTATTATTAGATGGAAACTCCATGCTATTTCGTGCATATTATGCAACTTTATATACACACAGAATGACAACATCCAATGGGATTCCAACCAATGCAGTTTATGGCTTTGTGATGATGTAAATAAGGCAATTGATATTATTGAGCCCGATAAGATTCTAGTTGCTTGGGATGCAGGAAAACCGACTTTTAGACACAAACAATTTGCAGCCTATAAAGGAACACGTAAACCATTAGATGAGGAATTGATCGTACAATTTCCAATTGTAAGAGAATATTTAGATGCAGCTGGAATCAAGCGTTATGAACAAGAGGGTTATGAAGCGGATGATATTATTGGAAGTATGGCTAAATGTTGTAATGATATTCAAACAACCATTCTAACAAGTGATCGCGACTTACTTCAATTGATTGATCCAAGTACACATGTTCTTTTAATGAAAAAAGGCTTAAGTGAAATGGAATTGATGGACGAACAAAATCTATTCGATACATATGGAATTACACCAAGCCAAGTCATTGATATGAAAGGACTAATGGGAGATACAGCCGACAATATTCCAGGTGTGCAAGGTGTTGGTGAAAAAACGGCTTTGCGTTTATTGAATCAATATTCAACTGTAGAAAATGTTTATGCCCATATTGATGAGGTAAAGGGGAAATTAAAGGAAAAGCTGGAAAAAGATAAAGACAATGCGTTTATGTCTTTAGAATTGGCAACCATTTATACAAAGATGGAACTTCCGTTTAGTTTAAATGATTGTGAGTTTACAGGAATTCAAGAAGATGTAAATGGATTCTACGAAAAATATGAAATGCGATCTTTAGTGAATCGAACAAAGCAAGCTAAGAACGAAAAATGGCCATTAAAAGAAGTGGAACATTTTGAAATATTTGACGTAGAGGATTTAATGGTACTACCAGTATGTACACAACAACCATACTTAGATCAGCAATTATATGGTTTTATGATTCCAAAAGATAAGACAATTTACTATATTTCCGTAGAAAATGCATTGGAAGATACAAACTTTAAAAAAATATTAGAAACAAAAGAAATTAGTACATGGGATACCAAAGAAATGATGCATCTATTGGATCGTTATGGATTTAAATGGAATACTTTTAGGGATGATTTTCATATTGCCGGATTCTTATTGAATTCTACCGCAACAGATAGTGATGCAGTACTAGAAGCTCTTCATATTACTTTGCCAGAATCTTTTCATGATGTATCCAAAAAGACGAAAGAAGAACCTGCTTTTAGTTTGAATAGAGAACAAGCACTTTGTCATAGTTTGACACAACAGTTATATGAAAAGAAAGGTGAAATCCTTCAATCTTTAAAAGAAGAAAATGTGCTTTCTTTATATAGAGAAATTGAAATGCCACTTACACGAGTATTATTTTCTATGGAACAAGAAGGGATTTCGATTCAAGAAAGCTTCTTGGATGAATATGGGGCTTTATTAAATGAAAAGCTAGAGACTTTGGCTCAACAAATTTATTCTCATGCCGGCATGATTTTTAACATCAATTCTCCAAAACAATTGGCGAATGTTTTATTTGATGAATTAAATTTAAGCTCTGGTGGTAAGAAGCGTTCGACTTCTGCTGATGTACTCGAAAAGCTTCGTGGAAAACATCCAATCGTGGATGATATCTTGGAATATCGTAAAATATCAAAAGTATCTAGCACATATATTGATGGTTTGAAAAAACATGTTCGTTCAGATCAAAAGATTCATACTTCTTTTAATCAAACCATGACACAAACAGGAAGACTTTCAAGTAGTGAACCAAATCTTCAAAATATTAGTATTCGTGATGAGTTGGGAAAAGAAATTCGTAAAGCTTTTGTTGCTCAAGAGGGTTATCACTTATTGTCAGCTGATTATTCGCAAATTGAATTGAGAATGTTAGCACATATGGCAAATGAAGATCATATGATTAAAGCGTTTAATGAAGGATTGGATATTCATACAAAAACGGCAACGTTGATTTTTAATTGTTCACCAGAAGAAGTGGATGAACACAAAAGAAGAATCGCAAAGACAGTAAACTTTGGAATTGTATATGGTCAAACGGAATTTGGTTTATCATCACAATTAAATATCACACGCAAAGAGGCGGGTGAGTTTATGAAGATGTATTTTGAAAGTTATCCAAAAATTCATGAGTATATGAATCAATTGATTGATTTCTGTAAAGAAAATGGATATGTAGAAACATTATTTCATCGAAGAAGAGAAATTCCAGAAATCAACGACAAGAATTTTATGACACGAGAATTTGGTAAGCGTGCTGCGATGAATGCGCCAATCCAGGGGAGTGCAGCAGACTTGATTAAGATTGCGATGTTGAAAATGGATCAAGCTTTAAAGGATGCCAACGTAAACTCAAAAATGCTTCTTCAGATCCATGATGAATTGATATTCTTGGTGCCAGATGAAGAGTTGGACTTGATGCAAAAACTTGTCAAAGAAACAATGGAAAGTGCAATGGAATTAAAGGTTCCATTAAAGGCAAGCATTAGTGTTGGCAAGTCTTGGTATGAGGCAAAATAATGCCGGAAGCACCGGAAGTACAAACCGTATTAAGTACGTTGGAAACACAAATTAAAGATGTTTCGATTGAAGATGTATTGATATATTATCCTAAGATTGTTGATAATGTAGAAGTAGAAACTTTTAAACATCGATTGATTGGGCAATCCTTTCGTACATTTAATCGGCTTGGAAAATATTTGATTTTTGGCTTAGATGATTATGATTTAGTTGTTCATCTAAGAATGGAAGGCAAGTTTTATCTTTATGATAAAATTTGCGAGGACAAACATATTCATGTCGTATTCAAATTAAATAATGGAATCCGTATGTCGTATCATGATACTCGAAAGTTTGGAAGAATGTATTTATATTCTAAAAATGATGATATTCATTCGTATGCTTGTTTTAAAAATGTTGGATATGATTATATGGATCCAAGAGTGAATGGAATGTATTTCTATCATTGTATTCATACATTAAAACGAAATTTAAAATCTTGTCTTTTAGATCAATCGATTATGGCAGGTATTGGAAATATTTATGCCGATGAGATATGTTTTGCGCTAGGCTTAGATCCAAGAAGTCGTGCTTGCAAGTTATCAAAAAAAGATTGTGAAAATATTGTTTTAGAAACAAGACGGATCTTGCAAGGGGCCACACACTATGGTGTAACGGGGCGTTTTCAACTTCATTTAAAAGTACATGATCAGATACAATGTAAAGTGTGTCATCATGCAATAAAAAAAAATAACTGTATCACAAAGGGGGACTTATTTATGTCCAAAATGTCAAAAAAGAAGTAATTGGAATCACGGGATCAATGGGCTCAGGAAAGAGCGAAATTTCGCGATATCTAAGAAAAAATATCCTGTTTTAGATTGTGATCAGGTCAATGCGGATTTATTAAAAAGGGAAATTTGGGTTATCAGAAATTAAATGATTTACACATTGTTGAATTGGATTCGAATGGAGAAATTATTAAGGAGAGTCTAGCTTCCTATATGTTTTCAAATATAGAGCATCGAAAACAAGTAGAAGCGATTTTACATCCTTTAATCTTTGATGAAATGCACAAATGGATCCATGAACAAGAGAGCTTAATTGTCTTTGTGGAGATGCCAATTTTATTTGAGATTTCAGCACAAGAACATTTTGATTCTATTTGGTGCGTTGTGGCTGATTTAGATGTGGCATTATCACGTCTACAAACGTATCGTAATTTTACTAGGGAACAAGCTTTGGCAAGACTTGTATCACAGATGAATCCAGAAGAGAAAATGGCAAAAAGTGATATTGTATTACGTAATAATAGTACGGTAGAACAGTTGCATATGCAGATTGAGGATGCATTAAAAGAGGAGAAGTTAAATGGCGATTGAAGTACGATGCATAGAACATTTATCTAGCGAACAAAGACAATCTTTAAATTTATTGTATGGTCCTTTAGTGGGGAAAAACTCAATTTGTCTATATGAATTTTTGGGTTCCATTCAAAATCTGGTTGAATTAGAAGATGTATATCTTTTATTGAATATGAATGCTTCGCAATTTGACATCGCAAGAAATCATTTGGAACAATATCATTTGATTGAAACATACGTTCATGAAGGGGATATGTTGATTTTATTATATGCTCCATTATTGCCAGATTCGTTTTTATGTCATGAGACATATTCAAGATTGTATTTGGCAAGTGTTGGCGCAAAGTGTTTTGACAAAGTGAAGGCGATGCTTTATAAAGATAAAACAGTTTCTTCTTCATATACAAAAGTAGAAAGTCCTTTGGACGTTTCTATTTTAGATTCTTGGAATGAATCAAAAGAAATCGCATTTGAAAAGGTGAAGCCAACGATAAAGCAGAAATATGATTTTGATTTTGCGACACTCTTTAAAGGGATGGATCGAATTTTTCCAGTGCGTTTACGTACAAGCGAAAATTTGGATCGTATCGCAGAAATGGCTAAAATATATGGAATTGATGCCAAAGATATGCGTAAATATGTACAAAGAAGTACGAATCCTTCTACGCATGTATTCGATTTAGAAAAACTAAAAGATATGGTTATGCGTAATCGTAAGGTTATGGAAGTGAGTAAAGATCCATATAAAATGTCTCCAGTTAAATTTTTGCAGAATAAACAAAATGGAATTCCAGTTGTGAAATCGGATCAAGCGTTGATTGAGCGCTTGTGTAAAGAATTCCAATTTCCTATAGAAGTCGTAAATACATTGATTGAATATACTTTGCAACAAACGAATCAACAATTTTCTAGAAATTATGTAGAAAAAGTAGCGGCAAGCTGGGTTCGATTAGGCGTGGATTCTAGAAAGAAGGCTTTGGACATCATCAATCAAAGTCCTATTGAAAATAAAAGGGATAAAAAGGCAGAGAAGGTTGTATTAGATGATAAATTCTATACGCAAAAAGAAGAAAAATCAGATGCACAGCTACATAAGGAAATGTTGGAGTTACAGAAGATGTTGAAAGAAGGTAAATTGTAGTGAATTTAAATATTAAACTTTCCGAAGAACAAATGTTAGAAAGACAACGAAATATCGCACGTTTAAAAGAGAATGAATTAATTCAATTATTTTTAAACCAAAACCATTTAGATGCATCTTTTGTAGAAGAAAATAGTGGGGCTTTGTTGCAGTGGCTAAAAAGTGTGAGTGCTTGTAGAAACTGCAAAGGATTAAAGTATTGTGCTCAAAAGATTCGTGGTAAGGTTTCAAAATTAAAAATCGATGATTCAGGTTTTTTAAATGAATATTATGCTTCGTGTCAATATGAACAGAATCGGGATAAACAGTTGGCACATCAAAGTAAGTTTCGTTTTTCTCACATGTCTTTAAATGATTATTTGATTGATTTAAATGATGCTTCCTTTTTAAGTGCTGCCAAAGAAAGGAATATGGACTTGCGTATACGCAAAGTGTCAGTAGTATTCCATTAAATCAGGGTGTGTATTTATATGGAAATCCTGGAACGGGTAAATCGTATTTGATGAAGGGAATCTGTAATTATTATGCTAAAAGTAATAAGAGTGTTTCTTTTGTGCAAGTTCCTTTATTGATTCAAGAATTGAAACAATTTATGACGGATAATGAATATCGTCAAAGAGTGATGAATCATTTGCGCTATAGTGATGTTTTGGTTTTGGATGATATTGGAGCTGAAAGTATTACGCAATGGACGCGTGATGAAATTTTACTTCCGATTTTAGATGAGCGTATGAATAAAGGAATGAAAACTTATTTTACATCGAATTATTCCATGGAAGAATTAGAACAACAATATCGTCTTGCGAATAAGCCAAATAATACAATTGCGAGTCTAAGAATTCTAGAAAGAATTCGAACTTTATCGAAACCTGTCGAATTATCGGGGAAATCACGTCGTTAGTTAATAATTTCACTTTTCAAATTAGGCGTTATGGAGTAGAATAGTTATGACAGAAATGTTTAAAGGAGGAATAGAGTAATGTTAGTATCTGCTACTGAAATGATCAACAAAGCTCACGAAGGGCACTATGCGATTGGTGCTTTCAACATCAATAACTTGGAATGGACAAAAGCTATCTTAGCTGCTGCTGAAGAAGCTAAATCACCAGTTATGTTAGGAGTATCTGAAGGTGCTGCTAAATATATGTGTGGTTTCAAAACAGTTGCTGCTATGGTAAAAGAAATCCACGATGCAATGGGAATTACAGTTCCTGTAGCTTTACACTTGGACCACGGTTCATATGAAGGTGCAAAAGCTGCTATCGAAGCAGGATTTACTTCTGTAATGTTCGATGGTTCTCACTATGCATTTGAAGAAAACTTAGAAAAATCAAAAGAAATGATCGCCTTAGCACACTCAAAAGGATTATCAATTGAATGTGAAGTTGGTGGAATCGGTGGAGAAGAAGATGGTGTTATATCTGCTGGTGAATTAGCTGACCCTAAAGAATGTAAAACTATCGCTGAATTAGGCGTAGACTTCTTAGCAGCTGGTATCGGAAATATCCACGGTAAATATCCTGCAAACTGGGCTGGATTGAACTTTGATCGTTTAGAAGAAATCCAAAACGTAACAAACGGAAAACCATTAGTATTACACGGTGGTTCAGGAATCCCTCGTGAACAAGTTCAAAAAGCTATCACATTAGGTGTTTCTAAAGTTAACGTTAATACTGAATGCCAGTTAGTATTTGCTGAAGCAACTCGTAAATACATCGAAGCTGGAAAAGACCAAGAAGGAAAAGGATACGATCCACGTAAATTATTAAAACCAGGTGCTGATGCAATCACAGCATTATGTAAAGAAATGATGGAAAACTTCTTTGGTTCTGCTGGAAAAGCTGAATAATTAAAGTTTTTAAATAAAGCAGGCTTTATGCCTGCTTTTTGCATAATTTGGAGGGAAAATATATGAAGGCAATTGAAATTAATGATTTATTGTCTTATCACTTTTATGGAAATTTAAAAGTGAAAGATGGAGTAAAAGTCTTTGTTGATGGAGTAGCAGCAGAAAAAGATAATGCTTATGATTATACTTTAAAATGCGTAAAGGACGATAAAGTATATGATTTAACTTCTTATGGAAAAGAATCTGGTTTTTATATCGAAAATGAGAATTCGATTCTATTCTGTGGAAATCGTAAAAATATTGAAAAATCCACTTCTTTATATCGTTTATCTTTAAATGGTGGAGAAGCCAAAGAAATTGGTCGCTTCGATAAACCAGGAATGAGTGTTTTGGGATATTTAAACGAGAAAACACTTGTATTATTGACAAAAGAAAAACTAGTGGAAGAAGAAAGTGATTATGAAGTGTTTGATGAAATTCCTTTCTACATGAATGGTCAGGGAGTCACAAATAAACACCGTAGTCATTTATATACATATAATTTGGATACAAAAGAACTTGTTTGTGTTACAGAAGGCACTTTTGATGTATCCAACGCAAAGATTCATGATGGAGCTTTGTATTATACAGGTCAAAATTGGACAAGAAAACAATCTTTATATGAAAATCTTTATAAGTATGATGGTGAAGTAAGTACAGTTGTAGAGGCGAAGGAAAGAAGTATTCAAAGTTTTGATTTTGTGGATGATAAATTAGTTTTGATTGCAAGTACACATGAAAAATATGGTTTGAATGAGAATCCAAAATTCTTTGATCAAGACTTTAATTTAATCGCGGATTGGCAAGAATGTGTTGGTAACAGCGTGGGTACAGATTGTGCTTTAGTTGCAGGAAATGCGACTTTAGTAAAAGATCAAGCTTTATATTTTGTATCAACCATTTATGATCATAATAATCTATATAAATTAGAAAATGGAAACATTGAATTTGTATTTGAATGGCCAGGAACAATTCAGACTTTCGCATTTGAAGATGACACATTATATTTTATTGGAGCAGATGTTGCGAGTCTTCAACAATTATATAAGGTTCAAGATGGAAAAGTGATTCAATTATCTGACTTTAATAAGATGGAAGATACGTATGTGGCAGATCCAGTAGAAGTAAGTTTTGGTGAAGATCTAACAGGATGGGTATTGTTGCCAAAAGATTATGATGAAACAAAAAAATATCCGGCTATTTTAGATATTCATGGGGGTCCTAAAACTGTATATGGAAAAGTGTTCTATCATGAGATGCAAGTATGGGCAAGTAAAGGCTATTTTGTGTTCTTCTGTAATATTCATGGATCAGATGGACGTGGCAATGAATTTATGGATATCCGTGGAAAATATGGAACGATTGATTATGATGAGTTAATGCAGTTTACAGATAAAGTGTTGGAAACATATCCTCAAATCGATGCTAGTAAAGTCGGCGTGACTGGAGGAAGTTATGGTGGCTTTATGACGAACTGGATTATTGGTCATACAGATCGTTTTGCGTGTGCAGCTAGTCAAAGAAGTATCGCAAACTGGATTTCATTCTCTCAGACAAGTGATATTGGTCCATATTTTGCGCAAGATCAACAATCAGCTACATATTATGAGAATCCAGAAAAATTATGGTGGCATTCACCATTGAAATATGCGCGTAATGTAAAGACACCAACATTGTTTATTCACTCGGATGAGGATTATCGCTGTCCACTTTGTGAAGGTCTACAAATGTTGAATGCATTATTAGATCAAAATATTGAGGCTCGCATGTGTTTATTCCATGGTGAAAATCATGATTTATCACGTACGGGACTTCCTCAACATCGTTTGCGTCGTTTAAATGAAATCACAAATTGGATGGAACAACACTTAAAATAGATGGCTTTTTGAATTTACAAATTTTTTCTAGATTATCCGGATTGAATAGGCTATAATAGATAGGCATTACCTTGAAATGGGGGAAAATGAATGGAAAAAGTCATTAAAATTGAAGGTGGACATCATTTAAATGGAACAGTTCGTATTAGTGGTTCTAAAAATGCGACTGTGGCTTTAATACCAGCATGTGTTTTAGGAAATGAGCCAGTGACAATTTATGGTGTACCTAATATTTCAGATGTACAGTCTTTAATCGTTTTATTGAATGAACTTGGTGTTTGTGTTGAAAAACGAGATGAAGAAACATTATATATAGATCCTACTCATATGGAAAATATTCCTATGGTATCTAAAGCTGTTTCAAAATTAAGAGCAAGCTACTATTTTATGGGAGCTTTGTTAGGAAAATTTGGACATGCAGAAATTAAAATGCCAGGAGGCTGTTATTTGGGCCCTAGGCCTATTGATTTACACTTGAAGGGCTTTGAAGCTTTGGGTGCAGATATTCAATATGAAAATGGATGTTATATATTGGATGCGAAAGAATTAAAAGGAACAAATATTTTCTTAGATATCTCAAGTGTAGGGGCTACAATCAATATTATGATGGCAGCTGTTTATGCAAAAGGAAGAACTGTCATTGAAAATGCGGCACGTGAACCGGAAATCATTGATATTGCGACTTTATTGAATAAAATGGGTGCAAGAATTCATGGTATGGGTACAAGTACATTAGTAATTGATGGTGTTGATTACTTAAAGGGATGTATTCATGAAATTATTCCGGATCGTATTGAAGCAGCTACTTATGTGATTATGGCAGCAGCTATGGCTAATGATATGCGAATTGAGAATATTATTCCTCAACATCTTGAAGCCATTGTTATGAAACTTCAAGAAGTGGGAATCAATATGGAAGTGGGTTCAGATTTTATTCATGTATTTAAGAGTGATAAGCCGTTAAAACGCACAGAAATATTGACTAAACCATACCCAGGATTTGCGACTGATGTGCAGCAACCGTTTACTGTATTATTAACGCAATGTGAAGGGCAGTCTGTTGTCACAGAAACGATTTATACAGAGCGATTTAAGCATTGTGCGGAATTAAATAAGATGGGTGCGAATATTGATGTACACACACCAAGTGCATTTATCAATGGAAAAACAAAGTTACATGGTTCGAAAGTAACCGCAACAGATCTTCGTTGTGGTGCAGGACTTGTGATCGCAGCCTTGATGGCAGATGGTGTTACAGAAATTCATGATATTTATCATATTGATCGTGGATATGATAACTTAGATGGAAAGTTAGCTCATTTAGGTGCTAAAATGTGGCGTGAAGAGGTAGAAGATTAAGGTGTATGGTGACATACATCTTTTTTCTATGTATAATCAATTTATGAATATGATGGAAATAACGGCGCAGATGCGCGAAAATAAAAAAATAGAATTTAAGATCAATTAAAAATTGTCATTTTATTATCTGTACCTGCCATATTAGAACAATTAGTTGGAACAGCCATGAGTTACATTGATACGGCGATGGTTGGATCTTTAGGCTATAAGGCTACGGCAGCTATTGGTGTAGTTGCCAGTACTACATGGTTATTTGGTGGTATTTGTACAGCAGCCGTATTAGGTTTTTCAGTGCAAGTAGCCCAATATTTAGGGGCGGGTAAAAATAAACTGGCTAGGCAAGTTGTTTGTCAGTCGATACTTTTTAATATTATTTTTGGCTTATGTATGGCTTTAATTGTAGTAGGAGCCAGTTTTTATTTGCCAACTTTATTAGGGGCAGATCCATCAATATGTAGGGATGCCACTTTATATTTAGCTATTGTAGGAGCTTTTATACCATTTAATATGATGGCTATGTTACATTCAGGAATGTTAAGATGTTCAGGAAATGCCGTGCTTCCAAGTCTTATGAATATTTCAATGTGTATATTTGATGTTCTTTTTAACTATTTCTTTATTTATATATTGAATTTAAAAGTTGCAGGAGCTGCACTTGGTACGGGAATGGCGCAGTTGGTTGTAGGTTTTATTTAATGTATATGTAAGTCAAAAAGGAAAGCTCGTTGCGTCTTTTAGGAGATGAATCTTGGAAGTTTGATAAGGATATCTTAAAGAATGTAGTTAATCTTTCGATTCCTGCGGGGCTTGAAAGAGTCACGCTCTCTTTAGCTCAAGTTGTAATGACAGGTGTTGTTTCAAGTATGGGAGCTGTGAGTGTGGCCATCAATTATGTAGCTGTATCTGCAGAAGGGTTATGTTATTTGCCAGCCTATGGAATTGGTGGTGCTGCAACTACATTGGTTGGACAAAGTATTGGTGCAAAGCGAAAAGATATGGCGAAACGCTTTGCGTATTTAACGACTTTATTATCATTTGTCCTTGTCATATTTATGAGTGTCATTCTATTTGTGTTTGCGCCATTCTTAGCTTCAACTCTGACAAATAGTCAAGAAGTCATAGATGGGGCTAGTGAATGCTTAAGAATTGTTTCTTTTTCAGAACCATTATTTGCGATAAGTATTGTAGTCATGGGAGCATTACGTGGGGCTGGAGATAGTAAACGTCCTTTTATCTTAAATGCCTTGAGTATGTGGGGCATGCGTGTTTTACCAATCATCATCTTCACAAAACGATATGGTGTTATCGGTGTATGGGTTACAATGACTTTCGAATTGGTATTTAGAGGTATTCTATTCTTTATTCGTATGGTTCGAGGTAAGTGGTTAGACCAAAATTCAATTGAGTAGAAAAAAAGAGGAAGTTGGTAGCTTCCTCTTTTCTGTTACTACATTACGTAGTCTTATCGCAATCAGAGTATATCACGAAATATAGATTTTATGTAAGAATATTATTCACTTTTAGTTTATTCTTGTGTTTTGATAATATATTTCAAAATTTTATCTTTTAAATTCTCTAGCATTTTTTACATACTGATGATAATCAAGATTAAAACGAGTCACACTTCCTTCATGAAATGGAATCCATATTTCTTTTTTATCTTTTTGAATGATATTTAATCCAACGATACATTGCTCATTTCCGTTAATTAAACTTCCTGACATAAATGTAGCCATTGAATTTAATAATTGTGATTTTATAGCTTGTCGAACAGGCAATGTTTTCACTTCAATTTTTTCAATAGACTCAATTTTTAATAATTCTTCTCCATTAAAATAGAGTTTAGATCCTTTAATACTGCATAATTTTTCCATACTAACCTACCATGCCTTTCCGCTTTGCTCCAAGGCACACATTGGAATTAAAATGTGCATTGAGCTTTGCTTTATTTTTATCTTTTATTGTTACCATGTTCTTGAAGTTAGAAGTACACTACAGAGCACGGTGGGGTGAGTTGCAGACTTCTGCATCTCGTTCAGATTAAATCAGCATACTAACCAGTGTAAGTTCGAGTATTTCAAGCACACATTAGTGTTGACATCAAGTCCGCAGATTAATCATTGACTATTAGTTAATCTTTAGTGCCACTCGTTCAGTCAATGCTTCTTTCTTCTTTATTTTGAAAGGAGCTTTTTCCATGAAAATCATTTATCCTCGTGTTTGTGGTATCGACGTGCACAAAAAATTCATTGTCGCAGTTATCTGCATTTCTGAATCCGTTGAACCCATTTATCTAAAAAAAAGATTCTCGACTTTTCACAACGACTTGATCCGCTTTAGAGAGTGGCTGATTCAAAACGACTGTCAAAATGTATGCATGGAATCCACTGGTAAGTACTATATTCCTGTCTACAATGTATTGGAATCTCACATTTCCAATATCGTCGTTGCCAACCCTAAATGGGTGCGCGCTGTTAAAGGCGAGAAAGACGACGATAAAGATGCCAAATGGATTGCTGATTTATTTAAGTTCGGTATTGTTAGAAGTAGTTTTATACCTCAAAAAGATTTTCGTATTCTCCGTGAACTCACTCGCTATAGATACAAACTTGTAAATATGCGCTCCAGTGAAAAGAACCGTTTTCAGAATGCTCTTACTTCTGGTAATTGTAAACTGGATATGGTCTTTACTGATGTTTTCGGCAAATCCGCATCTAATATCATCGACCTTATTCTATCAGATAATCCATACACAGATGAAGATATTCTTTCAAAAGTTCACAAAAAATGTAAAGCATCTCCTGATATGATTCTTGACTCTGTTAACGGAACCGATTTAACACCAGTCCAGAAAGCTCGTATAAAACTAGTAAATGATCACATTAAACAATTATCATCTAATATTCAAAAACTTGATAAACTTATTGATTTGATGATTGAGCCATACGAAGACTATATTTCATTTTTGTGTCAAATACCTGGTGTTTCTAGAAACTCTGCCATCATTATTCTTTCTGAAATCGGTATAGATATGAATCAATTCACTACTTCAAGACGAATAACTTCTTGGGCAAGTTTAACTCCATCCAGTAACCAGTCAGCAGGAAAGAAAAAATCTGTACGCATTTCCAGAGCCGGAGTATATCTTAAACCATGTTTGGTTGAAGTTGCACATGCAGCAGTCAAGGATAAGAGCCATCCTTACTATGCCAACAAGTTTAATAAGATTTCAAAGCGCCGAGGAAAGAAACGTGCTTATATTGCGATTGCCAGAAAAATACTTGTAGCCGCATATCATATGCTTCTTACAGGAGAAATCTGGAATCCTGCAGACTTGTCAGAAGTTGAAACGCCTGTTGAACAAGAATTAAATACGTAAAGAACAACTTAAAATCAGATAAAGGAGGCCGAAAATGAGTAAAAACAAGCACAAATTTCTTACATTTGCTGCTCTGATGACCGGCGCAACTGTTGCTGTTCATTTCATTAACCACACGATTGCTACTGCTGCACAATTAAAACAGATGCTCCACATTTCTAATGACAATTACTTTGAATGGCGCTTTGGGAACATTTATTATACCAAAAAGGGAACTGGGTCACCGATTCTTTTGATTCATGACACTTTACCTGGAGCTTCCGGGTATGAATGGAGCAAAATTGAAGACGAACTGGCAATTGACCATACCGTATATACTGTTGATCTGTTAGGATGCGGACGTTCGGACAAATCCAGCATTACCTATACAAATTTTGTTTATGTTCAGATGATCAGTGATTTTATCAAAAAAACTAATTGGTCAGAAAACAGATGTGATTGCAAGTGGTTTTTCAGGCTCTTTTGTTACTATGGCCTGTCACAATGAGAAAGAACTTTTTAACAAAATCATGCTGGTAAATCCGCCCAGCCTGACTCAATTAAAACAGATGCCAAACAGAAAGGACCGCCTGTTAAAAGCAGCTCTGGAAATTCCGATTTTCGGAACTCTGGTTTATCATATGATCGTATCACGTGCTAATATAAATAATCTTTTTATCGAGAAGATGTATTATAATCCATTCCATGTGGATAATCAAATGGCAGATGCTTATTATGAAGCAGCTCATAAAGGTGGATATTATACCAGATTTTTGTACTCCAGTCTTGCAGCTAAGTATATAAATAT
>ENA-OQKX01000023-OQKX01000023.1-human-gut-metagenome-genome-assembly--contig:-NODE-23-length-27185-cov-3.389571_pt1 | contig 27185 bp, 25 predicted proteins | sample MGYA00242654_ERZ504810 | MGnify/ENA primary metagenome ERZ504810 (study PRJEB26092, sample SAMD00036378) | human gut metagenome | host: Homo sapiens | study: EMG produced TPA metagenomics assembly of... | reverse complement strand
CATTTTACGATTTTTTACCGGGAATTCTTACAGGTGCAGGCAGTTGCCGGGAAAGAAGTAGATATACCAGAAACTTCTTTTGATGTATACGACCTTGCAGCGCTTGCCTATATTTACAAGCGGATCAAGGAAACTGATCCGGTGCGGGAGGCCAGTCATGTGGTCATCGATGAGGCACAGGATTTTGGAATGATGGCATATTGCTGTCTGCACTATTGTCTGCGGGGATGCACATACACGATCATGGGGGATACCTCCCAGAACATACATTTCCGGTATGGGCTAAATGACTGGGAGGAATTGCGGAAACTGGTGCTGACCGGCACGTATGATGCGTTTGGGCTGTTGCGGAAAAGTTACCGGAATACGGTGGAAATTTCCGAATTTGCAAATGATATTTTGCGGCATGGAGATTTTGCTGTGTATCCGGTGGAGTCGATTATCCGGCATGGAGCAGCCGTGCGGGTGGAGAAACAGCCGGATGCAACAGCGCTTTTAGAAGAGACGGTACACACGATCCGGAAGTGGCAGCAAGATGGATATGAAACGATTGCGGTGATCTGTCGTGAGGAAAAAGAGACAGCAGAGCTGGTGGAACAGTTGAAATCTTATATGGAGATTGTGGACTGTAACCCGGGGACTACGGAATTTGGAGACGGTGTTATGGTGCTTTCGGTTGCCTACACGAAAGGACTGGAGTTTGATGCGGTTCTTTTGTATGATCCGACGCAGAAAAAATATCCGGCAGATAACGGACATGTGAAACTTTTGTATGTTGCAGCAACCCGCGCGCTGCATGAGCTTGTGGTGTTGTATCACGGAAATCTGAGCAGAATTCTGACAGATCCGGTTTCAAAAGAGAAAAAGCAGAAAGTGTTTGCAGCAGAAACACTGACCAAGGCAAAGGAATATGAAAAGAAAACCTTTACGCAAAAAGAAATAGAGCAGCAGCGACGGACGGAGGCAGATAAGGAACGCAATGCGCGAAGTTATATCGGTCCGGAACGGATCGAGGTGTCTGCACCGAAGGAAGAGGAACCTGACATCCATCCGGCTTCAGAGAAGTCAGTACCCAAGAAAGAGAAACCTGTCATCCATCCGGTTTCAGAGAAGTCTGTACCCGAGAAAGAGAAATCTGACATCCATCCGGTTTCAAAGGTGTCGAAGGCCCCGGAGATTGCGCAGATCAATCCGTCTCCTTATGCATTTGGGGATCTGCCGGATAACCGGTTGCTACCGGTACGTGGACATTCCCGCATGAATTATACGGTGAAATGGGTCAAAAAAACGAAAAAGCATATAGACATTGCAAGTATGGCAGGAATTCTTCGGCTGACACCGATGACACCCGAGGTGATAAGGGTAAGTTTCGTCAAAGGTGTGACGACAGAAATCAAGGATACCTACTGGAAACCGGAGGCAACGGATGTTTTTTCGTGGAGTGTCAGAGAGTCAAAGACGGCCTTAAAAGTTTCCACGGAAAAAGTCAGTGCTGTGATTGATAAAAAAACAGGTGCCATACAATTTGAAACAGCAGATGGGACGGTACTGTTAAAGGAACGCTCCGTGGAACCGCGCCTGATTATGGATCAGCAGACCTGGGAATTTTTTGAATGGGATTCTTCGGAAAAGATTAATGCAAAGGGAATTCTTTCTACGGATCTGCTCGTGCTGCGTGCAAAGGCAAAGTATATTTCCTTTGGAGGAAAGCCTATGCGGATGCCTCTTGTTTTATCCAGGAAGGGGTATGGGCTTGGGATAGCGTCTAAAGAAACCGTTTTGCTCTGTAATATCAAAACCTATGGGCCTTACATCAGTACACTGGGCGAGGATCAGATCGACTATTATTTTATTTACGGGGAGACGAATGAAGAAACAATTTCCATGTACAAAAAACTAACTTTATAGACTTGTTCTTTTCCATATTTTCTTATTGAAAAAACTTTCTCTTTTAGTAATTTACGTGTATAATTAAGAAAAATTATCAATAACACAAAAGAAAGAATGCAAAGGATAAGACAATATGACATTAAAAGAATTGGAAATCGGGAAAAGTGCAGTCATTAAAACCGTAGGCGGCGAGGGTGCGCTTCGGCAGCATTTCCTGGATATGGGAGTGATTCCGGGAGCGGAAGTGACGGTGATTAAGTTTGCTCCAATGGGCGACCCGATGGAACTGCAGATCCATGGGTATGAGCTGACTCTTCGGCTGGCAGATGCAGATCAGATTACAATTGAGCAGATTTCTTCCCGTACCAGAAAGCATGAAGGAGCCAGAAACATTAATCAGTCGGTTCATCCGGGACTGGGCGAAGAAGGAAAGTATCATGTAAAAGGGGATGGAAACCCTTTGCCGGAAAAGACGAGGCTTACATATGCGCTGGTGGGAAATCAGAATTGTGGAAAGACGACGCTGTTTAACCAGCTGACCGGTTCAAACCAGCATATCGGAAACTTTCCGGGGGTTACGGTTGACCGCAAGGATGGACCGATCAAAGGACACCCAGACACTTTGGTGACAGATCTGCCGGGAATCTATTCGATGTCCCCTTACAGCAGTGAGGAGATTGTTTCAAGAAATTTTGTGCTGGAGGATAAACCAAAGGCGATCATCAATATTATTGATGCAACCAATATCGAGCGGAATCTGTATCTGACGATGCAGCTGCTGGAAATGGATATCCCGATGGTTGTGGCACTCAATATGATGGATGAGATGACCGGAAATTCAGGATCGGTGGATGTAAACGGGATGGAAGCAATGCTGGGTGTGCCGGTGGTCCCGATTTCTGCTGCAAAAAATGAGGGAGTGGATGAACTGGTAAGGCATGCACTGCATATCGCAAAATATCAGGAGCGGCCGGGACGACAGGATTTCTGTAGTGAAAATGAGTTTGGTGGAGCCGTGCACCGCTGTATTCATGCAGTCAGCCATCTGATCGAGGATCACGCAGAGCATGCGGGAATTCCTCTGCGTTTTGCAGCTTCTAAGATCATTGAAGGGGATCATCTGATTCTGCAGAAACTGGAACTGGACGAGAATGAGCAGGAAGCAATTGAACATCTGATTGTACAGATGGAAAAAGAGCGTGGGCTCGATCGCAGTGCGGCGATTGCGGATATGCGTTTTAATTTCATCGAAAAGGTGTGCGAGAAAACGGTAGTAAAGCCGAAGGCAAGCCGGGAGCGCATCCGCAGTGAGAAAATCGATCGGATTCTGACCGGAAAATATACAGCAATTCCATGTTTTATCGGTATTATGCTGTTGGTGTTCTTCCTTACGTTCCATGTGATCGGCGCTTTTTTACAGAACCTGCTTGCCATGGGGATTGACGCACTGTCTAATGTGACAGACCGTGCGCTGACGGCAGCGGGAGTCAATGAAGTGCTTCACGGACTGATCATTGACGGTATTTTTGCCGGAGTCGGAAGTGTACTGAGTTTCCTGCCAATTATCGTAACATTATTTTTCTTTCTGTCATTGATGGAAGACAGTGGTTACATTGCGCGAGTTGCATTTTTTATGGATAAACTTCTGCGAAAAATCGGACTTTCCGGACGAAGCATTGTACCGATGCTCATCGGATTTGGATGTACAGTTCCGGCGGTGATGTCGACCCGCACGCTGCCGAGTGAGAGAGACCGGAAGATGACGATTTTGCTGACTCCGTTTATGAGCTGTTCGGCAAAACTTCCGATTTATGCAGTTTTTTTACCAGCGCATTTTTCCCGGAGTATGGAGCACTCGTGATGTGTGCTTTGTATCTGACCGGAATTGTGATTGGAATCCTGGTTGCGTTGTTGTATCGGAAAACACTGTTCCGTGGAGATGCGGTTCCGTTTGTCATGGAGCTGCCAAATTATCGTCTGCCGGGGCTGAAAAATGTTATGCAGCTTTTGTGGGAGAAAGCAAAAGATTTCCTGCAGAAAGCATTTACCGTTATTTTTGTAGCAACGATCTGTATCTGGTTCTTACAGAAATTTGATTTGCATTTTAATCTGGTGGCAGATTCTAAAGACAGTATTCTTGCGATGATTTCAAACTGCCTGGTTCCAATTTTTGCACCGCTTGGACTGGGAGACTGGAGGATCTGTACTTCATTGATCAGCGGCGTTATGGCAAAGGAGAGCGTGATCTCAACTCTGGAAATTTTATTTGGAGGAGCAGTAAAGGATGCATTGACACCGGTAGCGGCAGCTTCACTTCTGGTATTTAGTCTGTTGTACACGCCGTGTATTGCAGCAATTGCTTCCATTCGCCGGGAACTTGGACGAAAATGGGCAGTTGGCATGGTGATCTGGCAGTGTATGATCGCCTGGGTGGCAGCATTTGCGGTAAGGTGGCTGATGGTTTTATTTATGAGATAATGAAAATAGAGCAGAAAGTACTTGAAGGAATCGGAAAGATAGAATAAAATAATAACAAAAAAGGAATTATTTATTTATGCTCAGACAAATGTGGAAAAAGAGGGTTTGTTTTGTTCTGGCTGTGATTCTGGCAGTAATTGCTGTGACACCAATGGAAATGGAGCACACAGATGCAGCAATGGTACATTCGGTAACAGCATTGATGACGGGAAATCTGGTAAACAAGTCCAATGCGGACAAGCTGACTTACAGACAGCTGGAGACAAGCGCCTATGAGAGAAAACTGATTTCAAAAAGTGTGTATAATTACACGATGCAGCAGGTCCCGGCATTGTATGAGGGCAGGAACGTCATTAATGTGTCCGGTATGACCGGAAAAGCAAATACCAGTTATGTGGATGATGATGGTGTTGGTGAAAATGTCTCGTTTGTAAAATTTCAATGTAGAAAGAGCGGTAAATACCAGTTTACGGAAAGTGATTTTAAGGGAAAATCCAAGAATGAAGTGATCTATAATGATAACAATTATCTCATGTTTCTGCCAAAAGAGTTAAAAAGCGGGTATGAGATTTATGACCCATGGAACAGTACCTACTATCAGTTTCTTTCCAGAACTTTTGCAAGTGGTTATGGCAAAGTATGGTATGATGTCAACGCATCGAAAAAACTTACGAGAAGTGCGAAGCGTGCAATAAAAAATTCGGCAGGGTATACAAGCGCTATCCAGAGGGAACTGCAGAAGAAAAAAGACAGTATTTCCAGATACAGTATGGAATCTGAAAAAAATACGTATCGCTTAAAGAAAGGAAATACATATCTGCTTGTAATTTTTACGCCGGATTCCTTCCGCTTCCGGAAAAAAATAACAAACGGAAACAATTATTATAAGGAACAGTATCTTTCCGATATTCCATGGTCGTTCGATCTGAAAATTACTTATATGGATGAAAAAGCAGATTAGCAAAATTACCCTATTGTATTAGAAATCAGAACGTGGTACAATGCATAAGAATAGAAAAAAGCATTGACGGAACAAGTAGTGAAATTGAAACATACAGAGAGAACGGTAGATGGTGTGAGCCGTTTATGGAAAGATTTCATGAAGACCACTCCTGAGCTGTGCGCGAAAGAAGCGTCACCGTGTAGCTGCGTTATAAGCCAAAGAGTAAAAGAATTAAGGTGGAACCGTGTATAAAGCACCCTTAGATATGTCATGCATATCCGGGGTGCTTTTTTATTTCCATACCAAAAGAAGGAGAGTTAACGTAAAATGGTAAACTTTAAGGAAAATGAAGAATTAAAAACACTGAATCATTCCTGTGCACATCTGATGGCACAGGCAATCAAGCATCTGTACCCACAGGCAAAATTCTGGGTTGGACCGGTTGTTGCAGAGGGATTTTACTATGATGTAGATCTTGGGGAAGATGTAATCCGTGATGAGGATATCGAAAAGATCGAAAAAGAGATGAAAAAGATTGCAAAATCCGGAAAGAAAATCATGCGACGTGAAGTTTCTAAGGCAGAGGCTATGGAAATGTTCCAGAATGATGAGTATAAACTGGATCTGATCTCCGATCTGGAAGATGGAAATATTACCGTATATGATCAGGGCGATTTTACGGATCTGTGCCGTGGACCGCACGTAGACAATGTAAAACTTTGCAGAAACTTCAAGCTGATCCGTCACTCTGGTGCATACTGGAAAGGTGACAGCAAAAACAAAGTGCTGCAGAGAATTTATGGTGTATGTTTCCCGACCGCAGAGGAGCTGGAGGCACACCTTAAGCTTTTAGAGGAAGCAAAGGAAAGAGATCACAGAAAAATCGGAAAGGACATGAACCTGTTTATGGTTGATGATCTGGTTGGCCGTGGACTTCCGATGTTCCTTCCGAAGGGATATGTGATCTGGCAGGAGCTGGAGAACTATATCAAGAATAAGGAAAGAAAGCTTGGCTATCTGCATGTTATGACTCCTTGTGTCGGTACCGTAAATCTGTACAAGACATCCGGTCACTGGGATCACTACAAAGAAAACATGTTCCCACCAATGGAGATGGAGGGAGAGTCTTTCGTTCTTCGTCCGATGAACTGCCCGCATCATATGATGATCTATGCAAACAGAAGACATTCCTATAAGGATCTGCCGATCCGTATCGGTGAGATCGCACATGATTTCCGTTACGAATCCAGCGGAACGTTAAAGGGTATCGAGCGAGGCAGACATTTCTGTCAGAACGATGCGCATCTGTTTGTAACACCAGAGCAGATTGAGGATGAGTTTACCAAGGTTGTAGACTTGATTTTCAGCACCTACAAGGATTTCGGAATTACCAATTACCGTTGTGTACTGTCTCTGCGTGATCCGGCAAACAAAGAAAAGTATCATGATGATGATGCTATGTGGAACAAGGCAGAGGATGCACTCCGCACGGTATTGAATGATCTGAAAATTGATTATACAGAGGAAATTGGAGAGGCTGCTTTCTATGGACCAAAGCTGGATGTAAACGTACAGCCTGCAGTCGGCAATGAGATCACACTTTCTACCTGCCAGCTTGATTTCTGCCTCCCGGCAAAATTCAATCTGTCTTATGTAGACCGCGATGGCGAGAAGAAGACACCGGTTGTTCTGCATCGTGCAATTCTTGGTTCCCTCGATCGTTTCATGGCATATATCCTTGAGGAGACCAAGGGAAATCTGCCGACATGGCTGGCTCCGGTTCAGGTTCGCGTGATGCCGGTTAAGACAGACAACGAGGAACTGACTGCTTATGCAAAGGAAATCTGCGATGCCTTAGAGGCAAAGGATGTCCGTGTAGAACTCGATGACAGATCCGAGAAGCTTGGCTATCGTATGCGTGAAGGACAGGTGCAGAAGGTGCCGTATCTTCTGGTTGTCGGCTTCAATGAGAAAGAAGACAGAACCGTATCCTTCCGTCTGCATGGAGAAAAAGATACCACAGTTCTTCCACTGGATGAGTTTGTGGAGAAGCTTGAGAATGAGATCAAAAATAAGCTGAGAACTCATATCGGGGCTGAAAAATAAATAAAAGCCGATTTGAAACAGTAAAAAATGCGCGCAGCAAAAAGTGGTGCCCCCCTTTTGCTGCGCGCTTTTTTGCAGGAAAATATATTTTTACTTTCATGTTAGAAAGTCGTTGTATTCTGTTCAGAAACTTCCAACTTCCGGATCAACTGGAATTCATGTATAACCATTGCCAGTCCAACTGCAAAAGATAACACATCCGCAACCGGACTTGCATAAAGAATTCCCTTAATTCCCCAGAAACGCGGGAAAAGCAAAAGCAGAGGAAGCAGGAATAAAATCTGTCTTGTCAGAGAAAGAAACGTTCCCTTATATGCTTTTCCGATCGAACTGAAAAACGTCGAGGAAATCGGCTGCATAAAATTAAGCCATGTAAACAGCAGGAAAATCCGGAAATAGTTTACACCGAAATCAAAATATTCTTTGCTTCCGCTGCCAAACAGACCGAGGATCTGTCGCGGAAAAATCTGAAACAGCAGAAAGGATACAATGGATACAATGGCACCGACCGTAATCGCCAGACGATACGATTCCTTTACCCGGTTGTACTGTTTCGCACCATAGTTAAAACTCTGGATCGGCTGGCTGCCCTGTGACAGGCCGATAATCACGGAAAAGTAAAGCTGGTTGACTTTCATGACAATTCCGGAACAGGCAATCGGAATTGACTCTCCGTAAACGGACTGTGCACCGTAATGCTTTAGCAGGTTGTTCATCGTAATCTGCACGATCATCATGGCAACCTGGTTGATGGCAGAAGCCATGCCAAGTGAGCAGATCTGTGCCAGATGGGAAGCATTCGGCCGGAAATGCTCGGAGTGCAGGGTTACTGTGCGGTAGTGTGACAGATAGCAGACCGCAATAATCGCAGAGATGACCTGACCGATCACGGTTGCCGCTGCAGCACCGTACATGCCCCAGTGGAATCCCAGAACAAACACGGCATCCAATACAATGTTGATGACGGCGCCGGAAATGTTTACAAACATCGCCATCTTTGGGCTGCCGTCTGCACGGATTAAGTGTCCGCTTCCGATCGTAAGAATTAAAAAAGGAAAACCGATCGCCGTCACACGGACGTATTGCCGGGCAAGCGGGAGAACATCTGCAGGGGAACCAAATCCGACCAGCAGAGGATTCAAAAATAATTCGGTTATGGCAAAAAGAAGGATGCCAACGGTAAGAAGCATTGTGATGGCGTTTCCGACAAAATAGGGAGCTCTTTCTTTTTTGCCGGCACCCATGTGAAGGTTGAAGCTTGCCGCACCGCCGATTCCAAACAGAAGTCCAAGTCCTGTGCACATCATGGCAAGTGGGAATGCAATGTTGGTAGCGGCATTGCCGAGTGTGCCGACCGCATTTCCGATAAAAAGCTGGTCTGCAATGTTGTATACCGCACTGACAAGCATGGCGATAATGCTCGGTACGGAAAAGCGCAGAATCAGCGAAGAAATTTTGTCCACGGCAAGTGGATTTTGTTGTTCTGAAGTCATATGTTTCGCCCTTTCTTATGTTAATATCTGTATTTGCTTTTATATGGCAAACTTATATTATTATAGCTTTTTTCCTGTTTTTTTTCAATGAAGCCGGGCAGCAGAAAATAAAATGGAAATTTTTGTAATTTTGAAACTTTTATGCGTGATGAATGGTCTAATAGATAGAAACAAAAAACAAGGAGGAACATAAAATGAGTAAACTTAGTAGTGTATTAAAAAAGACAGGTATTGCAGTAGCTGCTGCGGCAATGCTGGTGACAATGGGAGCAGGAACGGTGGTTACACAGGCAAAAACAAGTCTGCCGGTTTATAAAGTATCGCTGGCAAAGAAGTATACCGATCACCAGAAAGACAAACGGATGGAAGCCAGCGTAAAGATTCCGAAAGTGAAAATTACAGGTACAGACGGAAAAGTCATGAAAAGCGAAAGTGAAAAACTGAATGCTGCAATATCCAGTTATCAGAATAAATTTATCAAAGATTATAAAAAAGATGTGGCAGACGTAAAGAAGGGGGAGAAGGGAAACGAGAGCCTTACTTCCGGATATAAGGTTGTAACCGACAACGACAAGATGTTTTGCCTGCGGATTGATACGGTAATTGCTATGGGCGGCTCCCAGAGTTATGCAAAGATTTTCAGTGTGGATAAAAAATCCGGAAAACAAATCACTCTGAAAAATCTGTTCAAAAAAGGAAGCGGCTATATTGACCGGATTTCCGACAATATCAAAGAACAGATGCGGGCACAGATGAAAGAGAATGCAGATGTTACCTATTTTGTGGACGATGAAAACAATAAGTTCAATTTCAAGTCCATCAGCAATAAGACAAATTTCTATGTCAATGAGAAGGGAAAACTTACCCTTGTATTTGACAAGTATGAAGTAGCACCGGGATATATGGGAATGGTCGAATTTTCCATTCCGACAGGTGAGATTGTAGATATGGTTACAAACGGATATCTGAAATAAAAGGCATATAGAAAAAATGGCTCCGTGGGCAAATCCCACAGAGTCATTTTTTCTATTTGGTGCAAATGAAGAGGATGCAATTTCTGATTTTTATGGTATACTGTCTGTAGAAAATAAAATGACGTGAGAGTATACCTATGAAAAACAGGACAGGTCAAAGGCTTAAATATGTTGGAATATGCAGGTGTAGGGGATTGAAGCATGCAGTTCGTGTTGACTAATTTGTATAACAGCTGATAAAATGATTGGGAAAATTACGGTATCTGATTCATTCATCTGCAGAGCATTTGGTGAAAAAGATACGACGGTAATTGTGTTGAACAATTTTAATATAAATGAATAAAAACTCTGACGGCAAGGATGATCCGAGCAGGAATAGTTAAGAAATAAGGATTTACAGAACCATCTTTCTGACAGATTGCCCGAAAGATGGTTTTTTGCGTTGAAAATAACAGGAGGATAGCATGTTAAAGGTAGCAGTATACGGAAAGGGCGGTATTGGAAAATCCACAGTGACTTCCAATCTTGCAGCAGCTTTTGCAAATATGGGAAAACGTGTCATTCAGATCGGATGCGATCCGAAAGCGGATTCCACCATTAATTACGTTGGTGGTGAGCCACTTCGTCCGGTAATGAATTATATGAGGGAAGAGGACGAGGAGCCGGATGAGCTGGCGCAGATTTCAAAGGAAGGCTATGGAGGAATCCTCTGCATTGAGACGGGCGGACCGACACCGGGACTTGGCTGTGCGGGGCGTGGAATTATTGCGACTTTTCAGCTTCTTGAAGATATGGAACTATTCGAACATTATAAACCCGATGTGGTTTTGTATGATGTATTAGGTGATGTTGTGTGCGGTGGATTTGCAGCACCGATTCGTGAGGGATATGCGGATAAGGTTCTGATCGTTACATCCGGTGAAAAAATGGCACTGTATGCTGCCAACAATATTTCCAGTGCAGTCAGAAATTTTGAGGATCGCAGTTATGCCCGGGTATTTGGCATCGTGTTAAATCACAGAAATGTGGAAAATGAGAAAGAAAAAGTACAGGCATTTTCAGAAAAGATCGGGGTGCCGATTGTGGGAGAAGTGCCGCGAAGTAATGAAATTATTCACTGGGAAGAGCAGGGAAAGACTGTGATCGAAGGAGATCCGGTCTCTGAAATCAGCAGATGTTTCTTTGATCTTGCCACATTGTTATGGAAAGAAGAGGAAAACGCATGAGACAGGAAGCATATTTTTGTACGGTAAAAGAGCTGGATGAGCTTGGAAAAAATAACATTCCCAGACAGCTTATTTCCCATACACATCTGATCTACAGTTCCCCTGCAACGCTGGCATTCAATTCTCCGGGAGCAGAAGGATTTGGTGTCAAACGTGCAGGTCTGGCGGTTCCGGATTCTGTTATGTTGATCGTGTCTCCGGGATGCTGTGGCCGCAATACCTCGGTGCTTAGTTCGATGCGGGCCTATCAGGACCGTTTTTATTATCTGTTGATGGATGAGACGGATATTGTGACCGGAAGGCACCTGAAAAAGATCCCTAAGGCAGTAGCGGAAATATGCGAAGGACTTAAGAAAAAGCCGTCTGTTGTGATGATATGTATTACCTGTGTGGATGCGCTGCTTGGCACAGATATGGAGCGTGTCTGTCACAAGGCAGAGGAATATGCAGGGGTTCCGGTAAGGCCATGTTATATGTATGCACTGACCAGAGAGGGCAGAAAACCACCGATGGTGCATGTGCGGCAGTCCGTTTATTCGTTGCTGGAACCGAAAAAGAAAAAGGAAATGTGGTGAATTTACTGGGATATTTTTCACCGCTTACGGATGACTGTGAGCTGTATGATCTGCTTCATGGGGCAGGAGTAAAAACAATCCATGAGATTTCCAGGTGCAAGGATTATGCACAGTATCAGACCATGTCGGAAGCAAATTTTAATCTGGTACTGCATCCGGAAGCGCGCTTTGCGGCAGAGGATTTTCATGATCGGCTGAAAATTCCATATATCGAGCTGCGCAGATTATATCAGATCGATAAAATTGCCAGTCAGTATCGTGCTCTTGCCGCTGCACTGGGTGTGGAATTTGAGGATGAAATACCGCGTAAGGCAGCAGAGGAGGCGGTAGAAAAATTCCGGGAAATACATCCGGATGCAGTATTTGCCGTCGGAGAATGGATGAACGGAGATCCGTTCGAACTGGCACTTGCATTGGTACACTATGGATTTCGTGTGTCGGAGATTTATGGAACATTATCCGGTGAAAACTTTGTCTATGTAAAACAACTGGCAAAAATCAGCCCGGATACGAAAGTTTTTTTCCAATCTGGAACCGACCATGCTGTATTATGACAAAAGTCAGTCCGGCGTCAATATGACCATAGGAAAAGATGCCGGCTATTATCATAAAGAATGTTCCAATGTGCTCTGGAATGAAGAACGGCAGCCATACGGTTATGCCGGTGTGCGCAGACTGTTTGAGGCATTGGCGGAGGTATAACACAATGAGAGGACTGAGAAAATATCTGACACCATTTGCACCGGATCAGTCAGGTGCGGTGTCTGTATTATATGAATTTGGCGGTATTATCGTCATTTGCGATGCCGGTGGTTGTACCGGAAATATCTGTGGATTTGATGAGCCGCGGTGGTTTGAGAGCAAAAGCGCACTGTTTAGTGCAGGGCTTCGCGATATGGATGCAATTCTCGGCCGTGATGACAGGCTGGTGGCAAAGCTTGCAGATGCCGTGACAAAACTGGATGCAAAGTTTGCAGCGATTATCGGGACGCCGGTTCCGGCCGTTATCGGAACGGATTACCATGCCTTAAAGCGTATGACGGAGAAAAAAGTGGATCTGCCGATTCTGACTGTGGATACGGATGGAATGGAATTGTATGACAAGGGGGAAGAAAAAGCCTGGAAGGAACTGTTTTTGGTATTTGCAGGTGAAAAAGAAGACGTGATTTTGGGCAGAATCGGGATACTTGGCATGACACCACAGGATATCAGTGATCTGCGTGCAGCAGACCGTATCCGGGAGCGTTTTGCGGCAGAAGGAAAAACTGCTGTCTGCTTTGGAATGGGAAATGGACTTGATGATGTAAAATCGGTTTCCAATGTGGAAAAAAATATCGTGGTATCGCCGGCCGCTTTAGAGGCAGCGAAATATCTGGAACGAACATATGGAACACCGTACGAGACAGGTTATCCGCTGGTGGATGAACTGGTTTACGATATGGATTATCATGGGAAAAAGGTACTTATTGTACAGCAGCAGGTGATCGGATCTGCAATCCGGGAAGAGATACAAAAAAAAGCAAAGGATGCACAGGTGACAGTTGCAAGCTGGTTTATGATAAAGCCAGAGCTTTGCAGTGACACAGATCTGCATCTGCGGGATGAAGAAGATTATATAAGGCTGGTGGAAAACATGGAATATGATGTGATTTACGCGGATCCATGTATGAAGCGTATGACACCGGAATTTGCCGGAATTTTTGTGGATACGATACATTTTGCGGTGTCGGGGCATCTTGCAGAGATGAGATAACAGTTGCCGGTTGTCTTGTAAGATGTGACCCGCAATAAGGGAGTGTACGATTGGAGAAAAGTGTGTATAAGAATGAGATGACCTGGCGCATCCGGGTATACGGTATCGTTCAGGGTGTTGGTTTCCGGCCAACGGTAAGCCGCCATGCGACAAACCATGGAATTTACGGAACTGTTTGCAATAAAGGACCCTATGTGGAAATTTATGCACAGGGGACAAAAGAACAGATCGAAGGATTTTTAAACAGTCTGAAAGAACATCCACCGAAGCGTGCGGCTGTTTTGAAGATAAATACAGAGGATATCACCGCAGATACAACAGAACAGTTTGAACATTTTGACATTATCGAAAGTGAAAAACAAAAGGGGAAATCTTTATTTCCCCGGATATTGCAATCTGCGATGAGTGCAAGGAAGAAATGTTTGACCCGAAAGACAGACGGTATCTGCATCCGTTTATCAACTGCACCTGCTGTGGACCAAGGCTTACGATTCTGGATGCTCTGCCGTATGACAGGGAACGCACAAGTATGAAAGAGTTTTCCGATGTGCCCGGACTGTGCAAAAGAATACACGGATGAGAAAACCAGGCGGTATGACGCGCAGCCGGTGTGCTGCAACCGAATGTGGACCACAGGTGTACCTGATCGGCAGACCCGAGCGGGGACGTGCCGCAATTACATATACACGCCGGCTTATTCGTGAAGGCAAAATTGTAGCAATCAAGGGAATCGGAGGGTTTCATCTGTGCTGTGATGCTACAAATGAAGAAGTGGTCTGCCGTCTTAGAACATTAAAAAACCGCCCGGCCAAGCCCTTTGCAGTTATGGCAAAAGATGAATCGGTTGTAAAACGGGAATGTGTGGTGACGCCGGAGCAGGAGGCGATTCTTACCGGACATCAGAAACCGATTCTGTTACTGGACAGACGAAGCGATGGCGGGCTGGCATCTTCGGTGGCACCGAACAATCCAAAAGTTGGTGTGATGCTTCCATATGCACCGGTGCAGTTATTGATTTTTCAGTATGATGATGGTATCGGGATGCCGGATCTTCTGGTGATGACCAGTGGAAATACTTCCGGTGCACCGATCTGTCGTGAGGATGAGGAAGCTGTTGCCGAATTATCCCATTTGTGTGATGCGATGCTGTCACATAACCGCAAAATCAGGATACGGGCAGATGATACGGTGATGGATTTTTACAGAAATGAACCGTACATGATCCGGCGTTCCAGAGGCTATGCACCGCTGCCGTTTATGACAAAAGCAGACTGGAAAGGACAGGTGCTCGCGGTTGGCGGGGAATTGAAAAATACCTTTTGCATAGGTGTGGACAACAGGTTTTATCCGTCACCATATGTGGGAGATCTGGAGGACTTAAGAACGGTAAAGGCATTGCAGGAGACAATACACCGGTTTCAGACATTGCTGGAAGTAAAGCCACAGGCTGTGGTCTGTGATCTGCACCCAAAATACAATTCTACGGTTGTAGCGGAAGAACTTGGATATCCGGTGATAAGAGTGCAGCATCATTATGCACACATATTATCGTGTATGACAGAAAATGACTGTCATGATCCGGTCATCGGAGTCGCTTTTGACGGAACTGGATATGGAACGGATGGCACGATCTGGGGCGGAGAGATCCTGCTGGCGGATTATGGGAATTTTACAAGATTCGGAAGTATTACCCCGTTTTTACAGATGGGGGGCGATGCTTCTGCAAAAGAGGGCTGGCGTATTGCGGTCTCTATGATTTACGGATATACGAAAGATCGCAAAAGGGCATGGGAGATCATGGAAACACTGGGTCTTTGCAGCGAACAGGAAAGCAGGGTACAGTTCACCATGGCAGACCGGAAGATCAATGCGGTGGCTTCAACCAGTGCAGGACGGCTTTTTGATGCCGTCAGTGCGATACTCGGGATCAGGCGCAGGTCAGGATTTGAAGGGGAAGCATCGACGGCATTGCAGTTTGCAGCAGAGGCATACGAGCAGCAGAATCTCTCAAATATCTCACAGGAGCAAAAGGAAAATAAGGATATACTGCTGCATGAAACAAAAGAGCGTTTCGTTTTAAATACACAGATGTTGGTGCAGCAGATTACAGAAGCAAAAATGCGGGGCGAAGACACCGGGATGCTGGCATATCGGTTTCATCAGGTACTGGCAGAAATGATTACAGCTGCCTGTATCAAAGCAAAAGAAAGCAGTGGCAGGGATAAAGTTGCCTTAAGCGGTGGCGTATTCCAAAACCGGTTACTGCTGCGTCTGACAGAAGAACGACTGTTACAGGAAGGATTCGAAGTGCTGCGGCACCGTATGATTCCGCCGAATGACGGAGGAATTGCAATCGGACAGGCAGCATATGGGATGTATCAATTACAGAAATAGGAGGATAAAAAGATGTGTGTAGGTTTATCAGCTAAGGTAGTAAAAATCAGTAATGGCACGGCGGTCATTGATGCAGGCGGTGCCAAAAGGGAGGTTTCTTCCCAGCTTCTGGAAGATCTGGAGCCGGGAGATTATGTTATGGTGCATGCAGGTGTAGCAATTGCAAAAATCACCGATGAGGACGACAGTGAAACCGAGCAGCTCATGGAGGAATTTTTATAATGAAAACAGCCAGAGAGATCATTGAAAATTATGATGGCCCGGATGTGCGGATCATGGAAGTGTGCGGTACGCACACACATGAGATTTTCCGGCTGGGAATCCGTAAACTGCTGCCAAAACAGGTACGAATTGATTTCCGGACCGGGATGTCCGGTATGTGTAACACCGGTTAGTTTTATAGATGAAGCTATTTATCTGGCATTGGAAAAAGGAGTTACAATCTGTACATTTGGTGATCTGGTGCGAGTGCCGGGAACCAATATGAGCCTTGCGGGAGCCAGAGAACAGGGAGCGAAAATCCATGTTGTGTATTCTCCGGCAGATGCCGAAAAATATGCCGGAGAACATCTGGATGAGCAGGTGACATTTCTGTCGGTCGGATTTGAGACAACGACACCGGCAGGATGTCTTTCCGTAAAGGACGGCAAGAGAAGATGGACTGGATAATTACTCTATATTGGTGGCAAACAAAACCATGCCTCAGGCGTATGAGGCATTAAAGGACAGTGCAGATGTATTTTTATATCCGGGACATGTCAATGCCATTACGGGAACACGTCTTTGCGAAGCTCTGACCGAAGAAGGGGTCAGCGGTGTTGTGGCAGGATTTACGGCAAAAGAACTGATGACAGCACTGGCGGTTGCGCTGGTAAAATTCCAGGAAGGAAAGCCATTTTTTGTAAACTGCTATCCGCGAGTGGTGACACAGGATGGAAGCAGGGAGGCACAGCTGCTTGTAGATGAGATGATGGAAGCCTGTGACTGCGAATGGAGAGGGCTGGGTGTTATTCCGAAATCCGGCATGAAATTAAGACAGGAGTGGCAGGAGTTCGATGCACGTCTCAAATATCAGATGCCGAAAATTGAAGGAAAACCAAATCCGGCCTGCCGCTGTGGCGATGTACTTCAGGGGAAATGCAAACCATCCGATTGTAAAGTATTTGGAAAAGGCTGTACACCGCAGCATCCGATCGGCGCCTGCATGGTGTCCGGTGAGGGAGCCTGCTCTGCATATTATCAGTATTCATAAGAAAGAAGGAAAAAACATCATGGAAAATAAAACAGTAACGATGGCACATGGTGCCGGTGGAAAGCAGACATCCGAATTGATTGATCAGGTGTTTAAGGCACATTTTGTAAACAATGATCTGACGGCAGATGATGCAGCGGTATTAGTTCCGCCGGCAGGAAGAATGGCAGTATCTACAGATGGGTTTATTGTATCTCCGGCATTTTTTCCGGGGGGAAATATCGGCAAACTGTCTATCTGCGGAACGGTAAATGATCTTGCCTGTATGGGTGCAAAACCGCTTTATCTTACCTGCGCTTTTGTAATTGAAGAGGGATTTCCAATGGAAAAACTCGAAGAAATCGCAGCTGCCATGGAAAAAACAGCAAAAGAGGCCGGAGTACATATTGTATCGGGAGATACAAAGGTTGCCGGAAAAGGACAGGTGGATGGAATTTTTATCACCACGACCGGAATGGGGGAGATCGAAGAAGGAGTGACCGTCGGTGGAGAACTGGCAAAGCCCGGAGATGCAATCATCGTAACCGGTGATATCGGACGGCACGGATGTACGATCCTGTTAGAGCGGGAAGATTTTGGCATCGATGCGGATGTGACCAGTGACTGTGCACCTTTGTGGAAGCCGTAAAGGCGGTCATGGATACCACACACAACCTGCATGTGATACGTGATGCGACCAGAGGCGGCGTCGGAACAGTCCTGTATGAGATCGCAGGTCAGAGCAGCGTAGGCATCCGTTTAAATGCAGAGGCTGTTCCGGTACGGCCGGAAGTAAAAGGAGTCTGCGGGATGCTTGGACTTGAGCCTTTATATCTGGCATGCGAAGGAAGACTTGTCATCATGGCACCAAAGGAAGAGGCAGAGGGCATTGTAGAAACATTGAAAAAATGTCCATATTCCGCAGATGCAGCTATTATTGGTGAAGTGATCGCAGAGGAACCGGGAAGAGTTATAATGGAGACGGAAATCGGCACACAGGCACTGCTTCCACAGCCGGGGGGAGAGCTTTTACCAAGAATCTGTTAACAGGAGGAGTCAGGGCATGGAAACCAGAGTGGCAGTTATTTCAATTATTGTAGAACAGGAGGATGCCATTGAAGAATTAAATATCCTTCTTCATGAAGCACGTCGGTACATTGTAGGCAGAATGGGCATACCATACCGCGCAAAAGGAATCAGCATCATAAGCATTGTCATTGATGCACCACAGGACACGATCAGTGCACTTTCCGGAAAAATCGGACATTTAAAAGGTGTATTCGCAAAGACTGCATATTCGAATGTCATTACTCCGGCAGAAGGGGGAACACAGGATTGATCAGGATAGCAGTATATGGAAAAGGCGGAATCGGAAAATCCACTACCGTTTCAAATGTATCGGCTGCATTGGCAGAAATGGGGCTTAAGGTGATGCAGATCGGATGCGATCCGAAAGCAGATTCTACCATATTGCTCCGTCATGGAGAGGCTGTGCCGGCCGTGCTCGACTTATATAATGAGAAAAAGCAGGCGTTGCAGCTGGAGGATATGATACGCATTGGGTATAACGGTGTTATCTGTGTGGAGGCCGGTGGACCGACACCGGGACTTGGCTGTGCCGGCCGTGGTATCATCACGGCACTGGAAAAGTTAAAAGAGCTTGGCGCATATGATGTATACAAACCGGATGTGGTTTTATATGATGTACTCGGAGATGTGGTATGCGGTGGATTTTCCATGCCGATGCGGGGCGGTTATGCGGACAAAATATTTATTATTACCTCCGGGGAAAATATGGCAATTCATGCAGCTGCAAATATTGCCATGGCAGTGGAAAATTTTAAAAACCGTGGATATGCCGGGCTTGGCGGATTCATTTTAAATCGCAGGGATGTCCCGCGGGAAGAGGAAAAAGTGGCAGAACTGGCAGACGATTTTCACACAGCTGTTATTGGTACACTATCACACAGCGGGCAGGTGGCACTGGCAGAGGAGCAGAAAAAAACATTGATGGAGTGTTATCCAACAGGTGAAATGGCAGACGAATACCGTGCGCTTGCCATGCAGATGTATCGCATATGCGGTGGCATTCTGGAAGCGAAAAGCGATAAGGTAAGGTCCGGATATATACAGGAGGAAGCGTAATGTTACGTCGTGTGGGGGAAACTGTTGATTCGAAAGATGCTGTGGTAAAAATAAAAGATGCCTCATTTCCAACACCATTTGTTTCGGCACTGGAGTATAATTCGCCGGTGCATGGCAACTGGAATATTGTGCATACGGGAATGCAGGTTCCGGAATCTATCCAGATCTATGTCTGTGCGGATAACTGTATGCGTGGTGTTGTACTGACTGCGGCAGAAATGAATGCAGCAGACCGTTTTTCTTTTGTTCTTGTGGAGGAGCAGAATCTGCTGAACGGCAATCTGGAGGATATTACCATCGAGGGTGTGACGGATGTGTTGAATAAACGGAAGGACCATCCTGAGGCGGTTCTGCTTTTTACCGTTTGTCTGCATCATTTTGTGGGAAGTAATCTGAACTATATTTACAGGGAACTGGAGCATCGTTTTCCTGACATCTGCTTTATCCGCTGTTATATGGACCCGATTATGCAAAAACATGGACTGACACCGGACCAGAAGCTGCGGAAAGCAATGTATGATCCTCTTTTGGGCTGTGAGCCGGACGCTAAAACAGTATCTGTCTTTGGCAGTGATTTTGTTCTGGATGAGAACAGTGATATTAAGCGTCTGTTAAAACGATATGATTATAAGGTGCTGGAACTGCCCGGATGTAAAACCTGGCAGGAACTGTTGGATATGAGCAGGGGATGCCTGTTTATCGACTGCTATCCGGCTGGAAAATACGGGATGGAGGCACAGGCAGGCCGCCTGGGACGAAAATCTCTGTATCTGCCCGGCGGTTTTGACTATGATGAGATCAGAAAGCAGTTAAAGCAGCTGACCGATGCACTCGGACTGCCGGAACTGACAGAAGATGAGCTGGCCCGCGAGCAGGAGTCCTGTGAGGAGGCTCTGGCAAAAGCAAAAAATCTGATCGGGGATATGCCGGTCACTCTGGATTATCTGTATCATCCAAGACCACTTGGACTGGCAAAACTGCTTCTGACACATGGCTTTTGTGTGAAAGCTGTTTATCTGGACAGTATCAGTCCGGAAGAAAAAGCAGATTTTTTCTGGCTGCAGGAGCATGCACCGGAACTTGAGCTGATCGCAACGATTCAGGTGAAGATGCGTGTACTGCCAAGAGGTGCAAGCGGGGAAGTGCTGGCAATCGGACAGAAAGCGGCCTATTTTGGCCGAAGCCGTCACTTTGTCAATCTGGTACAGGGAGAAGGTCTGTATGGATTTGACGGTATTCGAAGAACCGCAGAGCTGATGATGGATGCATATCTCAATGAAAAGGATACAGAAAAACTTGTTGTACAAAAAGGATGGGGGTGTGAGTGCTGTCTATGAGACAATCTTATCGAATGATACCGGTTTATACGGCCGATGTGTCAGGAGTCTGTTCTGCACTGTATGAACTTGGCGGAATGACAGTTATGCATGATCCTTCCGGATGCAACTCTACTTACAATACGCATGATGAAATCCGCTGGTACGATCAGGACAGTCTTATTTTTATCTCGGGACTTACAGAAATTGACGCGATCATGGGAAATGACAGAAAATTTATTGATGATATCGAGTATGCAGCCCGTGAACTGCATCCCAAATTTATCGCGCTGGCAGGTTCGCCTATTCCATTTATGAATGGTACGGATTTTCCTGCAATTGCGCGTGTGATTGAGACAGAAACCGGAATTCCGGCATTTTCCGTGCCGACGAACGGGATGAATGATTATGTGTATGGAGCGGGCATTGCACTCGAAGAAATCGCAAAGCGGTTTGTCAGAGAAACGGACAGGCAGGAGAATAGAGATCCCTCTTCGCGCACGGTAAATCTGTTAGGTGTGACACCACTTGATTTCGGACCACAGAAAAATGTAGAAACCTTAAAAGAGAATCTGCAGAAATACGGATGGCAGGTTATGTCTGTGTGGGCGATGGGCGATGATTTGAAAACGTTGCAAAGATCAGCGGAGGCAGACGTTAATCTGGTTGTCTCGGCAGTAGGACTCCGTGTGGCAAAGATACTCTGGGAGAAGTACAAAATACCATATGTGATCGGAACACCAAACGAGTGGCTGGCAGAAGATATTTCAAATGCACTGGAGCGTGCAGCCACACGGCAGGCAGAGCCGGCGGTTGTATATTTGCAGAACCGCATGCAGCAGGAGGCAGATATCACGCTGGTCGGAGAACCTGTCACTATGGGATCATTAGCAGCAGGGATTGAAAAAAGATATGGTCGTGCCGCCCGCGTACTGTGTCCGTTAAAGGAATGTGCGGATTTGCTCGGTGAAAAAGATAAAATGGTGCTTGGAGAGGAAGCAATGGAAGAGGCACTTAAAAGTGCAGGGATCATTGTGGCAGATCCTCTGTATCGTCCGATCTGTCCGGGGGACAGTATTTTTTATGAATTACCGCATGTGGCATTTTCGGGGAGAATATATTTTTGAGAATACTATTGTCAGGATGCAAATTGCAATCTGCGATGATGAAAAATCTATAGGCTTGATATTAGAAGAAAAAATAAAGAAATTATTACCGGATGCAGTGATAGAAACATATTTATCGGGTGATGAACTGATTGCAAGTGGTTGTAAGCCGGATATGCTCTTTTTGGATATCCAGATGCCGGGAAAGAATGGGATGGAAACGGCAAGGATTCTGCGTCAGAAGGATGACGAAGTGGATGTTGCTGCATAAACCAGTTGACAGATTCCTTTCGGAAGTATAATATAAAGACAAATTTCATAGGATATAAAAAACAAAGGGCGATGTTGTTCAGACACTGCCCTTTTTTATTTGAAAACAGGAGGGATGAGGTTATGGAAAAGTTAAATGATGTGATTACAGCAATTGACGATTTTGTCTGGGGACCGGTCATGCTGATTCTGCTTGTGGGGACCGGAATTTTCCTTACGATCCGCACGCGGTTTCTGACATGGAGAAATCTCGGTTATGCACTCAAAAGTACGTTAAGCAAAGAGGCGCGGACGAAAAGCCATGGCGAGGGCGATGTGTCTCCGTTTTCGGCACTGACCACAGCACTTGCCGCCACAATCGGAACGGGCAACATTGTGGGGGTTGCGACGGCGATGGTTTCCGGTGGCCCGGGAGCTTTGGTCTGGATGTGGATCTCTGCTGCATTTGGTCTGACGTCGAAGTTCAGTGAATGTATGCTGGCGATCAAATACCGTGAGATCAATGCCAAAGGGGAGATGAGCGGCGGCCCGATGTACACGATGAAAAAGGCACTGAAGAATAAAAGATTTGGAGCGGTTCTTGCGTGGTTATTTGCACTCTTTGCTGTGATTGCTTCGTTTGGAATCGGCAATATGACACAGGGAAATTCGATTTCCGGTGCATTACATACGACATTTCATGTGCCGACCCATCTGACCGGAATTGTGATTACGGTGCTTGCCCTGCTGATCATTGTCGGCGGTATCAAATCCATTTCAAAGGTTTCTTCGGTGGTCGTTCCGTTGATGGCGATTTTTTATGTGATCTGTGGAGTTATTGTCATTATCGGAAATATTTCGAATCTGCCGGCAGGCATTTTGATGATTTTTCAGATGGCATTTTCGGTAAAAGCGGTAGGCGGCGGTCTGTGCGGAACGATTGTCGCTTCCATGATGAATGCAATGCGTTATGGTGTGGCCAGAGGTGTATTTTCCAACGAAGCCGGTATGGGATCTGCGGCAATTACGGCAGCGGCTGCAACGACGGATAACCCGGTGCGTCAGGGATATATCAATATGACGGGAACCTTCTGGGATACGATTGTTGTCTGTACGATTACGGGACTTGCGATTGCCTCTTCCGGTGTCCTTGGCATGACCGATGCTGCCGGGAATATGCTGACCGGTTCGGATGTTACAATTGCAGCATTTGAGACGGTTCTGGGATCAGCCGGGGGCTGGCTTGTGACAATCGGGATTACATTGTTTGCGTTTTCTACAATACTCGGCTGGGAGTATCACGGGGAAAAAGCATTTGAATATCTGCTGGGAACGCACCGGTTTAATATGGTATACCGCCTTGTTTTTTCCTTTGTTGTGTATTTCGGATGTACACAGACACTGAATCTGGTATGGAGTTTCTCGGATATTGCCAATGCGCTGATGGCAATCCCGAATCTGATCTGTATGCTCCTGCTCAGTGGTGAAATTGCAAAGGATATTCGGGAGTTTCAGAAAGAAATTCATAAATATAATTAAAAAATGTAAGGTTATTCTTTGCTATCAGCCCGAAGCGTAGTATAATGTAGTTATCTGAATTTTATAGACATGGAGGTTAGGAAATTATGCAGATGGAACAGCTACGCAAAGATATGATGGCAGCGATGAAAGCGCGCGACAAGGAACGGAAGGATGCAATTTCGTCTCTGGTTTCGGCAGTGAAGAAAAATGCCATTGATGCCGGATGCAGAGATGACATTCCGGAGGATATGGTCAATGCCACAATCATGAAGGAATTAAAGACCGTTCAGGAACAGATCGATTCCTGCCCGGCAGACCGTACCGATTTGCTGGAGGAGTACAGAAAACGTTATGACATTATGAAAGAATATGCACCGAAGATGCTTTCGAAAGAGGAAGTGACTGCGATTGTTAAGGAAAAGTTTGCAGATGTGATTGCAACGAAGAACAAGGGACAGATCATGAAGACGATTATGCCGGAGCTGAAAGGAAAGGCAGACGGAAAGGTGATCAATGAAGTTGTTACAGAGATGTGCAACGCATAAAGGAGAAGAAACATGAGATTGTATATGCCGACGAAGGTATTTTTTGGCAGCGGTTGTGTTTCGGAAAACGGTGCAGAGTTAAAAGCATTAGGAAGCAGAGCCATGATTGTGACGGGAAAACATTCCAGCCGCATCAATGGTTCGCTTGCAGCAGTTGAACAGGCATTGCAGGCAAACGGGCAGACCTATGTGATTTTTGATGAGATCGAAGAGAATCCTTCTGTGGAGACCGTGGCTGTGGCAGCGGGCATTGCGGTAAAAGAACAGGTGGATTTCTTTGTGGCTGTGGGAGGCGGTTCTCCGATGGATGCGTCCAAGGCGATTTCGCTTCTGGCAGCGAATCCATCGGCAATCGATCATGCAGAGGAACGTCTTTATCATCCGGAGCCGATGCAGGGCTATCCGGTTGCAGCAGTCCCGACCACATCCGGTACGGGATCGGAAGTGACGCCTTATGCGATTCTGACACGGCACGACTTACATACCAAGCAGTCAATCGCACACAAATGGTTTGCGGATCTGGCATTTGTGGATGCCGGATATTTAAAGACTTCTTCTTATGAGAATATGGTCAGCACCTGTGTGGATGCGCTGGCACATCTGATTGAGTCATATCTGAATACAAATGCAAATGCATATAACCGGATATATTCAGCGGAAGGTCTTCGGATCTGGGGCAGTGCAAAGGAATACCTGCTTTCTTCCGAGATTAAGATTCCGGATGAAGGATACGAAACATTCATGCATGCATCGGTTGTGGCAGGTATGGCGATTGCACATACCGGTACCAGTATTCCGCACGGATTAAGTTATCCGGTTACATATGAGCTTGGCATTCCGCATGGAAAGGCAGTCGGATTTTTCCTGCCGGGATTTTTGCGTTTTTACAATAATCAGAAGCGGGTGGCAGAGGTGCTTGAGCTGCTTGGGTTTGAGAACCGGGCTGAATTTATCGCCTATCTGGACAAGCTGCTGGGCAAACCACAGATCCCGGAGGAACTGTGGGAGGAGGATGTGCAGAAACTGTTGCAGAATCCTGCCAAGTTAAAGAACTATCCGTTTGAGATGACGGAAGAAATTCTGAAAAAATATCTAAACAAATGAGAACCCGTTTGAGGAGGAAACTTATATGATACAAAAGTTGATTGAAAAGTTAAATAAGAAGAGATTAAAAGAACGAATTTCTTCTGCAATTGTGATGGTGGCCCTGATTGTCAGCATTTCCGGTGTTGTGGGAGCCGTTTCCGGAATTATTGTCAGCAACCGCTATAATTATGCATTGAAAAATTACGGTTTTTCACAGGGGGATATCGGCAAGATGATGATTACGTTTGCCGATACGAGAAGTTATCTGCGTGCTGCGATCGGATATCAGGATGAAAACCTTGTGAACAGCTGCGCAGAAAATTATGAGAAGAAGAAGGAATCCTGTCAGCAGTATACCAAAGAGGTAAAAAATACGGTTTCATCTGCGGATGAGGAGAAAATTTATAATAGTATCACAGAAAAACTGAACGATTATTTTGACACCTGTGATGCTGTACTGGAAAAAGGAAAGAATACACAGGATATTGATGCGCGCCATGAAGCACAGCAGATGGCACAGGATCAGGTGGCACCGATCTATGAGGAGATTTATCAGGATATGGTGAAACTGATGGATGCAAATACCGAGCATGGAGATAAGTTAGAGAAAATTCTTACAATGGTAGAATTGATCACACTTATTGCAATTATTGCGGTTATTGCACTTGCAATTTTTGCAGCCCGCCGGATCGGCAGAGTGCTTGCACAGAATATTGTTGATCCTTTGGATCAGCTGGGTGCTCGTTTTGATACATTTGCAAAGGGGGATCTCTCCAGTGAATTCCCGGAGATGACATCAGAGGATGAAATTTCTGAGATGGTAATTGTTGCGCGCGAGATGGCAAAGAATCTGGCCGCCGTTATTCAGGATGTCAACCACCGTATGGATCTGATGGCTCACAACGATTATACCGGTGTATCCAAAATCCCGGAGAAATATATGGGTGAGTTTGCGGCAATGAATGATGCAATCCATGTCATGAACACCGATATGAATGAGACGATGCACCGGATTGAGGAGGCTGCTTCCCAGGTATCTGCAGGTTCTACCAATCTGGCAGAGGGATCACAGACACTGGCAGAGGGATCTACCGATCAGGCAGGTGCAGTGGAAGAACTTCTGGCATCCTTTGCCAATATCACAGAAGGGGTTGAGCACACACATGAGAGTGCACAGGCTTCTTACGAATTATCTGTAAAATATGCACAGGAAGCAGATAAGACACAGAAGGAAATGAATGCAGTTACCGAAGCAATGAAGAGAATCAGCGATATGTCCAAGCAGATTGAGACAATCATCGGACAGATCGAGGAGATCGCGGAGCAGACGAACCTGCTTGCACTGAACGCATCCATTGAGGCTGCACGTGCAGGAGAAGCCGGCAAGGGCTTTGCCGTAGTTGCATCCCAGATCGGAAAACTTGCGGATGAGAGTGCACAGTCTGCAGTCAATACCCGTGAGCTGATTATGAACTCTATTCAGGAAATCGAAAACGGCAATCAGGCAGTTGATGTGACTTCCCAGACGATTATTTCTCTTGTAGAGGGAATCAATGAAGTGGCAAAGAAATCCCAGGAACTGGCACAGCTTTCCGAGACACAGGCAGAGCAGATCAAGCAGGCAGAGTCCGGTGTAAACCAGATTTCCGAGGTTGTACAGAGCAACGCGGCAATCGCAGAGGAATCTTCCGCAACCAGTCAGGAGCTTTCTGCAGAGTCTGATTCTCTGAATGATCTGGTGCAGCAGTTCAAGTTAAAATAGTGATACAAAATAAAGGCATAAGAGAGGAACAATCTGGAAAATGGATACATTCTGCGAATGCTTGCATTCAGGCAGATAAGTAGTTTTATATGGCGAAGTAACCACATGAGCAAAAGGAAAGCTTCGAAGAAGCGATTTTGCGAATGGGGTTCTGAATAGTTACGAATATTGTATGTATGAAACCTGTTTTGAATCAATCATGAAATAGAATCTGCGAGAAATAACGGACCTTGTCGTCATTCGCCCAGCAGGTCATGCCCACAGCATCTGCCATCATCTGCGCATCTACACAGTAAGCCGACATACAGGAATTATGCTTATAGGGACCTGCTGTCATGAGCAGCAAATCTGTCTTTCCGTCTTCTTTCATCCTCTCTGCCAGCGCTTCTGTC
>ENA-OQKX01000021-OQKX01000021.1-human-gut-metagenome-genome-assembly--contig:-NODE-21-length-27514-cov-3.433819_pt1 | contig 27514 bp, 29 predicted proteins | sample MGYA00242654_ERZ504810 | MGnify/ENA primary metagenome ERZ504810 (study PRJEB26092, sample SAMD00036378) | human gut metagenome | host: Homo sapiens | study: EMG produced TPA metagenomics assembly of... | reverse complement strand
ATTTTTTGAGACAGCAGATGCTGTTGTGGCGGTTCACACGGCCACGCAGATTTATGAAACACATTTGCGGTTATATGAACTGGAAAAAATGCTTCCGGGCAGCTTTTTGCGGGTGTCAAAATCCTGCATTATGAATACGGAAAAGATTCGTTCTGTCCGCAAAAATATTACAGGTGCGAGTGAGGTAGAATTTATGGATTCTGTGAAAAAGGCATTTGTATCACGCAGTTATTTTAAAGTCCTGACGGACAAATTGGAAGAAAAGAGGTTAAAAAAATGAAAAAGAGAAATATTTTCTGGGCAGTTATTCTTATTTTTATCGCAGTATATCTGGTGGCGAGCAAAATGCATATGATACCTGCGATTCCGTTCTTTAAAATCTTATTTACCGTGATCTTTGTGTATACGGCTGTTTATGGATTTGTGCGGCTGCATTTCTTTGAAGGAATGTTGTCGGTTGGATTGCTGGGCTGTATGTACGATAAAGTGCTTGGCATTCAGGCAATTACTCCGTGGACACTTCTTCTGGCAGCGTGTCTGGTCGGTCTGGCACTGGATCTGCTTTTCAGAATTTAAAAAACAAAGATAATACTATTTGGACACAGCAATGCAGGCGGACATGTGGAGAATGGACAGGATGGTGAGTATGTACATGTGGAAAATTCGTTTTGGAGCGTTGAGTAAATATGTAAATTCTGACTGTTTTCGGGAGGCAAAAATTTCGAACAGTTTTAGGAGAGTGTAACGTATTTTTCAATAATACGGCATTAAAAGGAGCGAATGCAATTATCCGTACGGATAATTCTTTCGGCAGTACAAACATTTATCTTCCGTCAACCTGGCGCGTGGAATTCAGACAGAATACCGCATTTGGCAATGTGGAATGTAAAGGTCAGGGCAGCAGTGATCCGGATGCTCCGTGTGTGGAACTGCAGATCTCAAGCAGTTTTGGACAGACTTGTATAATTTTTGGATAATTCTGCTTGATATTATGTACATTTCGATGTAGAATTATAGATAAATAGTATACTATACATAGGAGGAAACGTATGCGTAAGAATTACTTTCAAAATGTGAAAATTGCGGATAAGCTGAAAATGGTTATGAAAGCAATTTTTGCAATTTTACTGGTGAACAATATTCTGTTTGCAATTTTAATGCTTGTATTTGGACATCCGGTATGGATTATCATTCCTGTCATTGCAGTAGTTGGTATGCCATTGCTTTCCAAAAAGATCATTCAGGAACTGACACAAAATATTCTTGAACCGTTAGAACAGATAGAAAAGGCCGCAGATGACATGGCACACGGAAACCTCGAAATTGATATTTCTTATCAGGGGGAAGATGAACTGGGAAAGCTTGCAGAAAGTTTCCGCAATACATCTTTTTATTTAAGGGGTGTTGTGGACGATATCAATCAACTCCTTACAGAGTTTGCAAAAGGAAACTTTGATGCGAGATCCCATGATATTGAAGCCTATCAGGGAAATTTCGGTGAAATTTTAAAGAAACTGGAAGCGACAGAAAATAATCTGAGCCAGACGATCAAAAATGTACAGGAATCTTCCGATCAGGTATCTGCAGGAGCTGATCAGCTGGCACAGAGTGCACAGGGATTGGCAGAGGGTGCCACCGATCAGGCAGCGGCAGTACAGCAGCTGACATCTTCGGTTGCCGAGGTTGCTACACATATCGAAGAAAATACGAAGTCCACAGACAATGTACATGACCAGGCAAAGCAGGTTGCAATCAAAGCAGACAGCGGAAGTGCAAAGATGAAAGAACTGGTCGAAGCCATGCAGCATATTTCAGAGACCACCAATGATATCCAGGTTGTCATCGGAAAGATTGAAAGCATTGCCAGCCAGACAAACCTGTTGTCTTTAAATGCATCCATTGAGGCTGCGCGTGCCGGTGAAGCAGGAAAAGGATTTGCGGTTGTTGCAGAACAGATTAAAAACCTTGCGGAAGAGAGTGCTTCTTCGGCAGAAGAAACCCGTGTCATGCTGACAAACAGTTTGAATCAGGTGGGTGTCGGAAGCTCCGTTGCAGATGAGACTTCCCAGTTTATGTCGGAAATGATCGAACAGCTGGATGCAGTTGTCATGGAGGTGGCTAAGATCCGTCAGATTTCTGATCAGCAGGCAGAATCGGTAAAGCAGATTTCCGCTGCTGTTGAGCAGGTAAATGGGGTTGTACAGTCTAATTCCGCTACTTCGGAAGAGGTATCTGCAACCAGTGAAGAACTTTCTGCATCTGCTGAAAATCTGGACGAGATGGTATCGGGGTTTGTCCTGCGCAAATAAGATACGGACAGATGACAGGCACATAGTACAGATGAGGTGATTTTATGCCATCAATCATGGTGTATACGGAAGAAACATTTTATTATACAGACGGAATCCGTGTTGTTGCGCGGGAAGAATATATGCGGCCGGATGTTACGGAACTGAGTTTCTACCAGAAAGAAGGTTTCTGGTTTGGATTTGAAGCTCCGTATTCTATTTATACCATGCAGGGAATCCGGGCATTGATTGAGTTGAAACTCAGACAATACGATTGTACACCGGAATTTCGCTATACGCGTAAGAAAATTGAATATAGTTACAGTGAAAAAAAGATTCTCGATTCTGTGATTTTTTATATCACGAAATCCGATCAGCCGGGAGTTTTGTCTGTGATGGAGGAAATTAATCATTCCACTCATCTGTGTTTCTGGAACATGAAAGTGCCATACCATGATTTTGGGGAAATCCGTAAACATACCGATGCGGTATTTTACGGAATGTTTCAACAAAAAGCGCAATAGTTCTTGACTTTTTCGGCAAAAGTTCTATAATACATTCTCGGTAATAGAGGATGTGTCGAATGAATAAAGAGAGAGATTATTTTTTGATAATTTGAAAGCGGTATTGATATTCTTAGTCGTGCTGGGGCATTTTTTGCTCCCTATCCACGGAGAAAGTGTTCTTGTGGTGGTAAAGCGCCTGATCTATGTATTTCATATGCCGCTTTTTGTATTTGTGTCAGGTTATTTTGCAAAGAAAATATATAAAAACGGACAATATAATTTTAAAAAAATATTGTATCTGATCAAGGCGTACATCATATTTGTTATTGCAATTCAGATAGTATATGCACTGTGTGGATTCCGGGATTTCTCAGAGATTAATTTTTTCTCGCAGAGTGGGGCGCCGTGGTATCTGTTTGCCATGATTGTGTGGTATCTTACCATTCCTGTCATCCGGAAGTACAAAGAGATACCGGTATTAATCGTGACGGTTGCGCTGGCTCTGATCGCCGGATATTTCAAAAATATCGGCGATTTTTTGTGCATGTCCCGTATTCTGGTATTTGGTCCGTTCTTTTATCTGGGATATTATATGGAACAACCGGTGCTTGAACGGGCATTGCGACCGGTTTACCGGAGAGTTGTTGTACCGGCTGCTGTGGCAATCTGTGCGGGGATTCTGGCGTTTGGCTCAAAGTTAAAAGATGAGCTTGGCATGGTCTATGAAAACATTTCCTATTATGAACTGGATGATGTGTGGGAAGGACCGTTTGTTCGTCTGGCACTGATGATTGCCGCGTTTCTGATTTCGTGGGCGATTATGTTTTTTGTGCCGCGTGGGAAAACCTGTCTGTCAGTGATTGGACAGAATACGATGCCGGTATATATGCTGCACCGGATCCTGCGGGATATCCTGATGTTTGCGGGAATCTATGACTATCTCGGAGATTGGGGATGGTTTGCGCTGTTTGTTCTGATTTGTCTGAGTATCTGCGTGATTTACCTGCTTGTTAATCCAAAGGTAGTAAATCAGGTAAATAAGATTCTGACACTTTATACCCCGCGGCTGTGGGGCAGAATACGCCGGAATCAGGCGATATAAAGGAATCGTAGATTGACTTTTCCTCCTATATTTTCTAAGCTTAGAACCAGAAAGATATAGGAGGAATTTTTTTATGGATGCAAAAAAGTTTGGAGTACTCTGGTATTATGGAGAAATGTCTGCACGGATACTTAATGGTGTAACGGCACAGAGTATGATAGAAGTAATTCGTATTTGACAATTCCAAAAAATGATTATATAGTGGCAGAAAAGAACTTTTGTTTTCACAGAGAAAATACACTGAGGGAGGAACGTAATAATGTACGAATTTACGCAGGATTGTCTGACGGGCATCGACCAGATCGATGAAGAGCACCGCAAACTGTTTTCGCTGATCAATGAAGCGGTTGAACTGCCGAAGGAAGCACGCACACCACAGACGGTAAAAAATATACTGGAACATTTAAGTGATTATGCCGTAAACCATTTTGCACACGAAGAAGCCTATATGGAGGCACAGAACGATCCGGAACTGCCGTTGCAGAAAAAAGAGCATCAGGCATTTGCCGATCACGTAAAACTTCTGGAAAAGCAGCCACTCACCGGGGAGAATGCATCGGCGATGCTCGATGAGATTCTGACCTATCTGGTACGCTGGCTGTACCGGCATATTTTAAGCAGTGACATGATGATCGGAAAAATGCAGAAAGAAGATCCGTTTGTGTTTACCGCGAAATATTATACGGGAATTGAACTGGTAGACAGGGAACACCGGAAACTGTTTGAGATTATCGGAGAGGTAAATGCACTGATCCATAACGACCTGCTTCATGACAAATACGATGAAATTGTACGTCTGCTGGATGAACTCCGGGAATATACCAAGTTTCATTTTGAAGATGAAGAGGCCTATATGCAGAAAATCAACAGCCCGATGCTGGAAGCGCAAAAGAGGGCGCATCAGGCATTTGTGGACAAGCTGATGAGTATCGATCTGGATAAGCTGGAAGAAATTGATGACAACCAGCAGGAATATCTGCATGAGCTGATTGAGTTCCTTGGCGGATGGCTGATCAATCATATTTTAAAGATGGATACGCAGATTGCAAAAACAGAACAGTAATTATTATGTGCGGTGAAAGGATTATTTTCACCGCATTTTAATATGTCAATTTAATATGAAACTTATATAGAAAATACGTTATCCTTTTTAAAAATATTCTTTATAATAAAAGATAGCGAGATTGAGAAAAGGAAGTGTATTTTTATGGCAACAATTTTTCCAAGGGAACAGAAGGCAAAAATGCTTTTTGAAAAGATTAAAGAGAATCCGCAGGCATGTGAGCGCCTGATGGAAACGTTTTATGATGCGCTCGGAGTGGGCGATGATTATGAGGGCAACGGTCTTTCTGCGGAGCAGTTCGCAACCGCACTGTTTCGTTCTTATGAGGAAAAGGATCTGACGGCGTTTCTGATGGCAATCTGCCAGAACAGTATGTTTGATCTGCTGCGGAATTCGTTTCTGGCTCCGTTTCGTTTTAATGCCAATGGTCAGACAAATCCCTATATCCTGACGGATGAGGATGGAAAATTAATTCCGGATATCAAATTTCATGTCAGTGACAAAAATTATGAGCAGTTTTTTAAGGTATTTCAAAAGAGTGAACAGGTGAAGATGTATCTGGCATACGGATTCCGTAAACGGCATTGTTATGACAGAGATACCATGGAAGCACAGGAAATCCGTATGGGAGAGCATATCGGAGTGCTGCTTGTCTATGAAATGCCGGATACGGTAAAAATGCAGGAGACAGAAGCGCAGGCATATGCGATCATCTGGGATATCCTGATGGATCTGCAGAAATCCCTGCCACGTTCGGTCGTTTATTACGGACAGGATTCCATGGAAAATAAGGGAAACCGTTACGATGCACTTGGGGTGTTTTTGCCGATGTACCATTTTCGGAAGGCATTGGAGAAAAACATTGATATTGCAAACAAAATTGTATTGATGCATTAAGAAAGAGGATGATGATTCATGCAAACCACTGCAATACCTAAAAATCACATGGATATCCCATGGCATGAGTACAGCGGTCACGGAAATTGTCCGATTACAGAGGCAGACCTGACCGAAAAAGCTTCAATCGTCGGCCGTGTCGGCCTGATGCTGTTATCCTGTGGAACGGGAGCCTGGCGTGTCCGCAGTTCCATGAATACGATTTCACAAAATCTCGGAATTACATGTTCGACAGATATCGGTCTGATGTCGATTGAATATACCTGTTTTGATGGAACGAGTGGATTTTCCCAGTCTCTTTGCCTGACCAATACCGGAGTCAACACATCAAAACTGAACCGGCTGGAGCGTTTTATCGGTGAATTTTCAACCGTAGGGAAAACCATGACGGGCGAACAGCTCCATGATCATCTGGATGAGATCGACCGGATTCATGGACTCTATTCCCCGGTGGCTTTGGGATTTGCCGCGGCACTGGCATGCGGCGCATTCACATTTTTGCTTGGCGGAGGACCCGTGGAAATGCTGTTTGCTTTTTGCGGGGCAGGACTTGGAAACTTTGTCCGCTGCAAACTGACAAAGCATCATCTGACACTGTTTCTCGGGATTGTGGCATCCGTTGCCTCGGCGTGCGTTACCTATACCATTCTGCTTCGGATCGCAGAGCTGATTGCCGGGGTTTCCCTGCAGCATGAGGCGGGATATATCTGTTCCATGCTTTTTATCATTCCGGGCTTTCCGTTTATTACAAGCGGAATTGACCTTGCCAAGCTGGATATGCGTTCCGGGCTGGAGAGGCTGACCTATGCGATCATTATCATTGTTGTTGCGACCATTACGGCATGGCTGATGGCACTGCTTTTGCATCTGCATCCGGTGAATTTTCCGGCGCTTTCCATGTCCGTTCCCATGCATATCATACTGCGTCTGGTCTTCAGTTTCTGCGGCGTGTTCGGATTTTCGATTATGTTTAACAGTCCGTGGAAACTGGCGGCAACGGCAGCACTGATCGGAGCAGTGGCCAACACCCTCCGGCTGGAGCTGGTGGATCTTGCTTCATTTCCTCCGGCTGCGGCTGCTTTTGTGGGAGCACTTTTGGCAGGAATCCTTGCATCATTGATCAAAAACCAGGCGGGATATCCAAGGATTTCACTTACGGTTCCGTCGATTGTCATTATGGTACCGGGACTGTATCTGTACCGGGCAATTTACAATCTGGGTGCGATGTCTTTGAATACCTCTGCATCCTGGTTTGCTTCTGCAATTTTAATTATTGTGGCACTGCCGCTTGGTCTGATCTTTGCAAGAATTCTGACCGACCGGACATTCCGGTATTGTACATAGAAATACGTCTGTTTCCTTACGGCTCCACAAATCCCGGAAAGATACTGACACCTCTTTATTTTAGAAAAGACTTGCAAAAACAGACTAATTGATGTAAGATAAGATACACAAAACAGGATGTCTGAAAAAGACTATAGATTTTACGGTTTCTGATTCAAACCGTCGGTCTATAGTCTTTTTTTGCGGAACATCCGGCAGAAAAGAGGAGTTTGTATGAATCAGGAGTACATGAAAACAAGAAAAATCCTGCCGCTGGTGCTTTCCATGTCACTTCCCATGGTCATATCCATGGCAGTGAATGCATTGTATAACATTGTGGACAGTTATTTTGTGGCAAAGATCAGTGAAGATGCGATGACGGCGCTTGCCCTTGTGTTTCCGATGCAAAATCTCGTCAATGCCATTGTTATCGGATTTGCGATCGGAATCAATGCAAGGGTAGCCTTTTATCTGGGAGCAAAAGAGGAGAAACTGGCGGATGAGTCGGCATCCGTGGGGCTTTTGTTAAATTTGATCCACGGTCTGGTGCTGGCACTGCTTTGTTCTGCCATTATGCCATCGTTTCTTCGGATGTTTACAGGCGATACACAGGTGATCGCACTGGCATGCACGTATTCCACGCGGGTATTTGCGTTTGCACCAGTGATCGGTCTGGGACTTGCATATGAAAAGATCTTTCAGGCAGTCGGGCGGATGAAGGTGTCGATGATCTGTATGATGCTCGGATGTGTAACCAATATTATTTTAGATCCGGTTATGATCTTTGGTCTTGGACCGGTACCGAAGCTTGGAATTGCGGGTGCGGCTTATGCCACGGGAATCGGTCAGTGTGTGACGCTGGCGGGGTATCTGCTGTTTTATTTTGCACGTCCGATGCATGTAAAGGTCAACGTCGCAAATATGAAGACAACCGGAAGCGTAATGAAAAATATTTATACCATCGGAATTCCGGCAACTTTAAATCTTGCACTTCCTTCCATTCAGGTGTCCGCATTAAATGCAATCCTTGCGCCGTTTCCGGGAAGTTATATTCTGGTGCTCGGAGTTTATTATAAACTGCAGACATTTATTTATCTGACGGCAAACGGAATTGTGCAGGGAATCCGGCCGCTCGTTGGATATAATTATGGAGCGGGAGAATATGACAGGGTGAAAAAGATTACGCACACCTCCATGGGATTGATCGCACTGGTTATGGTTATGGGAATGGCAATTTCCTGTGCAATTCCGCAGCAGCTGATGGGATTGTTTACCACAAGCCGCGCAACAATGGAAATCGGAGGTGCGGCACTCAGAATCATCAGTTTTGGATTCGTGGTATCCTCGGTTTCCGTTACATTTTCCGGAGTCCTGGAGGGACTGGGAAAGGGCATGCCATCACTTTTGATTTCTCTTGCGCGCTATATCGTTGTGATGCTGCCGGTTTCTTTTGCGCTCAGCCGGTTGTTACAGGCATCGGGCGTGTGGTATGGATTTGCCGTTACCGAGTATATCGTAGCGGTTCTTTCCTATTATATATACAAATTCCATATGAGAGATATAAAAGGGTAACAAAATAAAAAAAGTGTGGTACAATAGTTATGATATGGATAAGAGAAAAGGAATAAGGAGGAGTCGGTTATGCCATACTCAAACGCCACCAAACAGGCATTTGCAGATGCTCTTCGAAAACTCGTTGGAACAGAAACCTTTTGCAAAGATCAGTGTATCACACATTTGCGAAGAATGCGGAATGAACCGCAAAAGTTTTTATTATCATTTTAAAGATAAATATGATCTGGTCAACTGGATTTTTGACACTGAAATTACAAAGATTTTTTCAGAAGAAGAATGGAAAAATGCCGGCTTTACATGGGATATACTGGAAAAAATCTGTGAGTATTTTTATAAACACCGGACATTCTATTCGAAAGTACTGCAGATTGAGGGGCAGAACTCTTTTACAGAACATTTCCGGGATATTTTAGTCCCTGTCAATCGTAAATTTCTTGCGATGGTAGAGGAAGAGGAAAAAGGAGAACATGAGGAATTTTATATTCATTTCTTTTCGGATGCATTTCTGGCAGCACTGGTGAGATGGCTTGAGGACAGGGAATGTGTGTCCCCACAGGAATTTAGTGCACTGTTGCGTTCGAGTGTGGAAATGATTGCAAAGTATGTGCTGCAGAGTCAGAAATAAGTGGAGAAAGATGCTCTAAATTGGTAAAATCCGACAAATTTTACCCACATTCGCGCTTTTGTCCACTTGAATTTGAGAAGAGAAAAGATATAATACTTTTCAGATTACACAAAACATTTCTGTCATGTTATGGCGGCAGAATGAAAGGAAGTTGAGATTATGAATAAAATGTCATTACAGAAGAGTATTCAGAACTTTGGAATCAAGCAGGCCTTAAAGTATATGGAGAAAGATCCAGAGGAGAACATTCCGAAACTGATGGATATGGTTGACAAATTTGCACCGGACGGATGGTATGAGGCACAGAGAAATATGATCCGCAAGGTGATTCAGGAGAGGGGAAACTGGTACCAGCTGATTCTTCGCATTTATCAGCTGAATCCGGAAGTCCGTAAGGCATTCTTCCAGAATTTCATTTTCAATGCAAGCTTAAAAGGCAGCGCACTGCAGGAGCAGCTTGCTGAAGAAAACAACTGTAACATTCCGTGGGCAATTCTGTTAGACCCTACCTCTGCATGTAATTTACACTGTACCGGATGCTGGGCAGCAGAGTATGGCCATCAGCTGAATCTGGATCTGGATACGATTGATTCTATCGTACGTCAGGGTAAGGAGCTTGGTACCTATATGTATATTTATACAGGTGGAGAACCATTGGTACGTAAAAAAGACCTGATCAAGATCTGTGAGATGCATCCGGATTGTGAATTCCTTTCTTTCACAAACGGTACTTTGATTGATGAAGAGTTCTGCCAGGAAATGCTTCGTGTCAAGAACTTTGTTCCGGCGATCAGTCTGGAAGGATTCGAGACAGCCAACGATGGACGAAGAGGCGAAGGTGTATTTGATAAAGTACAGCATGCCATGAGCCTGTTAAAGAGCCATGGTTTACCATTTGGTATTTCCACCTGCTATACCAGAAAGAATTTAGATGATGTAACCAGCGAAAAATTCTTTGATATGCTGGTTGAGAGTGGTGCATTATTTGTATGGTTCTTCCACTATATGCCGGTTGGAAATGATGCAGCAGTGGAACTTCTGCCTACACCTGAGCAGCGTGAGGAAATCTTCCATCGTATCCGTAAGTTCCGTCAGACAAAGGCAATATTTAGCATGGATTTTCAGAATGACGCACAGTTTGTCGGCGGATGTATCGCCGGTGGACGAAGATATTTACATATCAATGCCAAGGGTGATGTGGAGCCATGCGTATTTATTCATTATTCCAATGCAAATATTCATGACTGCAGCCTGCTGGATGCTTTAAAGAGCCCATTATTCCAGGCATATCATGACAACCAGCCGTTTAATGACAATATGCTTCGTCCGTGTCCGATGCTTGAGAACCCGGATAAGCTTGGAGAGATGGTAAAAGAGTCAAAGGCAGTAAATACCGATTATCAGTCACCGGAGACACCGGAACATCTGAAAGAAAAGGCTGCTCCTTATGCCGAGAACTGGACACCTACAGCAGAAAAACTCTGGAACAAAGAAAAACGAAAAGATTAGCAGCAGGAAAAGCCGGCGTGGAAACAGTAAATGTATAAGTTTTCTCAATAAGGACAGCCGGATTGCTGTTGCATAAAGTGTGGGACTCCGCTATTTATCGGATGATAGATGGTGTGAGTCCTTTTTTTATGCTCTTTTTTGCACGCCGTGGTGACTAAAAAAATACTTGCAAATTGGAAAAATGGGGCATAAAATACGTTTTTAAACAGGAAGACAAAATTATAAATCAGTTACTAAGGAGGAAACAACGATGTTAAAGTGTTTCAAAAATTTTGATGCAAAGAAAACCGGACTTTTTGCAGCAGGTGTACTGTTTGGTACCGCAGGAATCAAGATTCTTTCCAGCAAGGATGCAAAGAAACTTTATACAAATTGTACAGCAGCCGTACTCCGTGCAAAGGAAGTTGTTTTAAAGACCGCTACAAAGGTACAGGAGAATGCAGAGGATATCTATGCAGAGGCTAAGCAGATCAACGAAGACCGTGCAGCAAAAGAAGAGGAAGTATTTGACGGTGAGGAAGTAACCGAAGAGACAACTGCCGAAGAGACAGAAACTACCGAAGAGACAGCAGAGGCATAAAAACGCATGAAAGAGATGTTACGCAATAAGTAACATCTCTTTTATCGAAAGCAGGTTAAAGATATGAAATTTCAAATCAGACATGAGATAAGAGGAAGAATGAGAATTCACGTGATCCAGAGCCGTATGTCATTTGCACAGGCAGATACATTACAGTATTATCTGGAACAGTGTGAATCTGTGATTTCCGCAAAAATTCAAAATCGTACCGAAGATGTGACCATTTGTTATGAAGGAAGCAGAGATGCAATCCTTGAAGTGTTAAAGGCATTTTCGTATGAAAAGACGGATGTTCCGGATACCTGTATTAAAAATTCCGGAAGAGAAATGAATCAGCATTACTGGGATCAGCTGGTGGAGCAGACGTTCTGGCATTTCGGTAACAAACTGTTTCTGCCGTTTTCCGTTCGTGCAGTCATCACAGCGGTGAAATCCGTGAAGTATATCTGGAAAGGGCTTCAGACTCTGTTTCAGGGTAAGATCGAGGTTCCGGTACTGGATGCAACTGCCATTGGTGTTTCCATTATCCGTGGTGATTTTGCGACCGCAGGATCTGTGATGTATCTGCTTGGTATCGGAGAGACGCTGGAAGAATGGACACATAAGAAATCCGTGGGAGATCTGGCACGCAGTATGTCACTCAACATCAGCAAGGTATGGATGATGTGTGATGGACAGGAAATACTCGTTTCCGCAGACAACGTGCAGTCCGGAGATGAAGTGCGCATTCATATGGGAAATGTGATCCCGTTTGACGGAACGGTAACGGATGGAGAGGCAATGGTAAATCAGGCATCTTTAACCGGAGAATCGGTTCCGGTCCGCAAAGTACCTGATGGCGTGGTATATGCCGGAACTGTTGTCGAGGAAGGCGAGATTACGATCCGCGTCAGAGAAGTAAACGGATCAAGCAAGTATGAAAAGATCATGGCGATGATCGAGGAATCAGAGAAACTGAAATCCTCACTGGAAGGAAAAGCCGAACATTTAGCAGATAAACTGGTGCCATATACCTTCCTGGGAACAGGGCTTGTATGGCTGTTTACCAGAAATGTGACAAAGGCAGTTTCTGTACTTATGGTAGATTTCTCCTGTGCACTGAAACTTGCAATGCCATTGTCCGTGCTCTCTGCAATCCGGGAAGCAAGTACCTATAACATTACCGTAAAGGGAGGCAAGTATCTGGAAGCTATGGCGGAAGCGGATACCATCGTCTTTGATAAGACCGGTACACTGACCAAGGCACAGCCGACAGTGGAAAAGATTGTTTCCTTCAATGATCAGTCCGAGGATGAACTGCTTCGTATTGCTGCCTGTTTAGAGGAACATTTTCCACATTCCATGGCAAAGGCTGTGGTACGTGAGGCAGTAAACCGGAATCTGGTACATGAGGAACTTCACTCAAAGGTAGAGTACATTGTCGCACACGGTATTTCTTCCAAGATCGGGGAGAAACATATTGTGATCGGAAGCTATCATTTCGTATTTGAGGATGAGAATGCTACAATTCCGGAGGGAAAGAAAGAGATATTTGAGCAGCTTCCGGAGCAGTATTCACACCTGTATATGGCGATTGACGGAGTGCTTGTGGCAGTTATCTGCATCGAAGATCCACTTCGTCCGGAAGCGGTTGAGGTTATTGCAAAGTTAAAGAAACTCGGAATCTCCAAGGTTGTTATGATGACCGGGGACAGTGACCGCGTGGCATCTGCGATTGCGAAAAAAGTCGGTGTGGATGAGTATCATTCCGAGGTATTGCCGGAAGATAAAGCAAGCTTTGTTGAGGCAGAAAGAATGCCGGAAGAAAGGTGATCATGGTCGGTGACGGTATCAATGATTCTCCGGCATTGTCTGCAGCGGATGTCGGCATTGCCATCAGTGATGGCGCAGAGATTGCACGCGAGATTGCAGATGTGACGGTGGGTGCAGATGATCTCCATGAGCTTGTTACTTTAAAGAAGATCAGTAATGGGCTGATGGAGCGGATTCACAGAAATTACCGTCTGATTGTAGGCATTAACACCTCATTGATCGTTCTTGGCGTGGCAGGGGCATTTCCACCAACCACATCGGCATTGCTTCACAACACGTCCACACTTCTGATCAGCTTAAAGAGCATGAACAATCTGCTCGATGAAAAGGAAGAAGTAACAGAAGAAAATGTAGCAGAAGCATTTGCATAATGGAAACAAAACTGTCTGATTTTCATAAAATAAAAAGAATGAGAATAAGGCAGGAACAAAATGAAAGAATTATATCCTGGGGATCAGGGAATCTGGGTACAATATCTGCAGCTGGCATTGCAGCGTGCAGGACAGCAGGTGATGCTGGATGGAATTTTTGGACCAAAGACCTGTGCAGCCGTGGAAAAAGTAATGGGCAGCAGCGGAAAGTGTGCGGTAAAAGAAGCACAGTGGAACCGTCTACTGCCCTTTTTACGTGGGTATATCACACACGAGGTAAAAGCAGGAGATACCTTTTTCTCCATTGCGAAAATGTATGATACAACGATGGAGCGAGTGATGCATGCAAATCCCGGAACGGATGCCGGAGCATTACAGATTGGAAGTACGGTTGTTGTACCACTCAGTTTTCCGTTGGTTTCCGGAGAAGTTCCATACACTTCCCTGCTTACCGGGTGGATCATTGAGGGCTTGCAGGCACGTTATCCCTATCTGCAGGTGGGAACGATCGGAAGAAGTGTTATGGGAACACCCCTGTGGTCGCTGCAGTTGGGAAATGGTCCGGTAGAGGTGGGGTACAATGCTTCCTTTCATGCAAATGAGAGTATTACCACACCGGTACTTTTAAAGTTTGCGGAGCGGCTGCTGGAGGCATATGCAGACGAACGTATGTATGAAGAACTGTACCCGGAGCGGCTGTTTGAAGAGTATTCCCTGTATCTTGTACCATTGGTTAATCCGGATGGTGTGGATCTGGTAAATGGGCTTTTGACGGAAGGATTTTATTATCGCCGTGCGGTCCGCATTGCGTCCGGATTCCCGGATATTCCGTTTCCGGACGGATGGAAGGCAAATATTCAGGGAGTTGATCTGAATCTGCAGTTTCCGGCAGGATGGGATATGGCAAAGAAAATAAAATTTGAACAGGGGTATAACCGTCCGGCACCGAGGGATTACGTGGGACAGACACCGCTCAGCGTCCCGGAGAGTATTGCCATGTTTGATTTTACGAGAAACCATGATTTTTCCCTTGATTCTTGCATATCACACACAGGGAGAAGTGATTTATTGGAAGTATCTGGATGAGGAACCGGAAGGCGCCCGCCGCATTGCGGAATATTTTGCAAAAGTGAGCGGTTACCGGATCGAGGAAACACCGGCGGCGTCCGGGTATGCCGGATACAAAGACTGGTTTATCAATTTTTATGACCGTCCGGGATATACCATCGAGGCGGGGCTGGGAGAAAATCCGCTGCCGATGGAGCAGTTTTCGAAAATTTATAAAGACAATGTGGGAATCCTGCTTGGAGGAATGACGGAACTTGAATAAAAAATGAGGATTACCTCTGGTAATCCTCGTAAATTTTTTTGATGTGATTGTAGATTTTACTTCCAATGGTAGTATCAAACGTTTTGACCAATGCATTGTTTAATGCAAGTTTATTTTCGGATTCTTCCACCGCTTTATAGATGGATGTGTATTTGCCGGCCGGAAGTTTTTCGTCTTTTAATTCTGTTCGTATTTTTTTGCGGATTGCTTCCGGAAGTTTTTTCTTTTCCGGCTTCTTTTTTTCCACAATTTCTTTTGTCTCTTTTACCCCTTTCGTCTCTTTTTTTGATTCTTTGGGAACGTGATCCGATTTTTTCTTCTTTTTCTTTGTGGAGGTTCCCTTTTTTGAAGAAACATCCTTTGGGGTGGAAGGGGAAGCAATGCTTGGCTGGCGGAAGGCTTCGATGTTTCTTCCGCGCCAGAAATCGACAATACTGTCAAACCCGGTATCCTGGCTGATGATGTAAACCGGACCTTTTTCCCCTTTCCCGATCAGGAATCCAAGATAGGTGGCCAGCTGGAAATCCAGATAATTTTTAGCTACCTTGTGTGTTTCAATATATTCGATCACCGCTTTGGACGCCATCATTTCTACATGTGTTTCAAAAGGGATGGACTTGATGCTGTCTCCGTAAAAAATGACAACACGGTCAGATGCAGAGAGTTTTTTGATGTCTGTTACACCATCGTTGTGTACATTTTCATAGTCTACAAGATAAATGCCCATAGGTATTGTTCCTCTTTTCCTTAAGATGTATCCATTATACGTCAAATTCGAAGGGATGGCAAGAAGGGGGATAGGGTTAAGAAAGGGTAAAGGATAGAGGAGCAGGCTGGAAAACGAATTCTTTATGCTGAATGATTGGTTGACGGAAGTGTGGTGAAATGTTATAATTATTGAATAACAAGTTTGATATTGTTGGATAATTTTCACAAAATCGAACGGCTTTACGGGAAGGAGAATAAAGTTATGAAGAACATGAAGGTAAGAACCAAGCTGAATCTGATTCTGGTTCTGGTCATTTTACTTGTGGCTCTCGGGAGTGTTGTTTCCGTCAAAAACATGGAAGATGTGAAAGACAAAGCACTGGAAACGATGGATGCATCGTCCCGCCAGAGTTATGATGATTCGATCAAAGAGCAGGTGGGGGTGGTCATCTCCCTTTTGACAGAGATAAACGAGGAATATAAGGCAGGAACGTATACCCTCGATGAAGCAAAACAGATTGCGGCAGAGGAAGTGCGTCAGATGCGTTACGGAGAGGCTGGTTACTTCTGGATTGACCAGTCAGATGGTACAAATGTGGTTCTGCTTGGCAGTGATACCGAGGGGACGAACCGTATGGATACCAAGGATGCAAAAGGATACCAGATGGTGAAAGAAATCATACGTGTAGCAGTGGAAGATGGTGGAGGATATACAGATTATGTATTCCCGAAAGAAGGAGAGACAAAACCTTCCCCGAAGCGTTCCTACAGTGAGTACTTTGAACCGTTTGACTGGGTGGTCGGTACCGGAAATTATACGGATTATATTGATACTGCCATTGCAAAGCAGGACAAGGTATTTTCCAGCTATGCCATGCAAAAGGCAATCGCCCTGATCGCGGTATGTATTGTGATGCTTGCGGTTGTTGCAGTACTTGTTTTTATGATCGCACAGGATATTACAAAGTCGTTAAAGAAAGTTGTCGCAGAGATTGAAGTGATTGCAGGCGGTAATTTTGCCCGCAAGATGCAGACGAATATGATGAAACGGAAGGACGATTTCGGACAGCTGGCAGGAACGCTTGAGACAATGAGGGAATCGGTATGCGGATTGCTTGCACAGGTAAAGAAGGAAGCTGCAAATATTGATAACGTTGTGGAATCAATGGATACCAATATATCAAATCTGAATGGGGAAATTGAGGATGTATCTGCGACAACTGAGCAGCTTGCTGCAAGTACGGAAGAAACTGCGGCATCGGCAGAGCAGATTAACAGTATGACCCAGCAGATTGACGGTGCAGCAAAAGAGATTGCGGTACGTGCACAGGATGGGGCTACGGAAGCAGAAGAAATCCATAAGCGTGCAGCACAGACGAAGGAAACAACGGTGGAGAACCGGCGGAAAATCCAGACGATGCTGGAAGAAATCCGGGGAAGGCTGGAACAGGCACTTAAAGAGGCAAAGGTTGTGGAACAGATCGGCGTGCTTGCAGATTCTATCCTTGCGATTACCGGACAGACCAATCTGCTTGCTCTGAATGCATCCATTGAGGCAGCACGCGCGGGCGAGGCAGGAAAGGGATTTGCAGTTGTTGCAGAGGAAATCCGGGTACTGGCAGAACAGTCCAAAGATGCCGTGGCAAATATTCAGGCTGTGACGGAAAACGTGGATAATGCAGTAGGAAATCTGGCAAAGGATTCCAACCATCTGCTGGATTTTGTAGATACGGATATTGTGAAGAGTTTTGACGATTTTGAGAAAATGGCAGACGATTATAACATGGATGCCTCTAAAATTAACGATCTGGTATCGGATTTCAGTGCGACTTCCGAAGAACTGGTAGCATCTATTTCCAATATTACAGAGGCGATTGACGGAATTACCTCTGCATCCAATGACAGTGCTGCAGGTACAACAAATATTGCACAAAAAACCGTTTCGATTGCAGGCGGATCGGCAGAAGTCATGAAAGGGGTTAAGACAGCGGAAGCTTCCGCAGAAGAACTCCGCAGGAATGTAAGCAACTTTGTGATCGAAGAATAAGAAAATAAGAAATATAAAAGGGAATTTTATAAAGGGGAAAGTGGTTCATGGACTGCTTTCCCTTTTTATCTGTTCACAAAATGAACACAGAGTTTACATTTTTTACACACGCAAAAGCGATACACTGTTTCCGTAAAGGGCATTTTGTTGTCCAAAAAAGAAAAGGAGCATTTCGCTGTGATTGAGATCAATAATCTTGTAAAAAAATACGGGGATCATACGGCTGTCGATCATCTGTCACTCGTTGTGGAACCGGGGAAAATTTATGGTTTTCTGGGGCCGAACGGAGCCGGCAAATCAACAACGATGAATATGATAACCGGATATCTCGGTGCGACAAGCGGAGAGATTAAAATTAACGGGCATGACATTTTAAAGGAGCCGGAGGAAGCAAAGAAATGTATCGGTTATCTGCCGGAACTTCCGCCACTGTACATGGATATGACGGTAAAGGAGTATCTGGATTTTGTGGCAGATTTAAAACAGTTGGAAAAAAGTCTGCGTAAACGATATGTGGAAGAGGCAATGGAAACAACCGGTACGACAGAAGTGGCAGGGCGTATGATCCGCAATCTGTCCAAGGGATACCGGCAGCGTGTCGGGTTTGCACAGGCGATCCTGGGGTATCCGGAGATCATTATACTCGATGAGCCTACGGTCGGACTGGATCCGAAACAGATCATAGAGATCCGTGAACTGATCCGGCATCTGGGAGAAAAACATACGGTGATCTTAAGTTCCCATATTTTGCCGGAAATTTCTGCCGTGTGTGATCATGTGTTTATTATTTCCAAAGGAAAGCTTGTAGCGAGCGACTCTACGGAGAATCTGGTAAATCTGATGTCGGGTGCACAGGAGATTGAACTGACGGTGCGGACCGGTGCCGGGGAAGCAGCCGGATACTTACAGGGAGAAGAAAACATTGCAAGGGTTGAGCAGGCGGATCATGATAAAATCCGTATTTATGCAAAGAAAGGTGCCGATGTGCGGGAAGAAGTCTTCCGGCAGATGGCAGAGCATAACGTTTTGGTGCTGGAGATGAAGACGGTGACGAAATCTCTTGAAGATGTATTCCTTGAGATTACCCAGGAAGGAGGTGCACAGTAATGTTTGCTGTGTTAAAAAGAGAATTCCGGTCGTATTTCCAGAATGTGATCGGCTGGCTGTTTGTGGCCGCCCTTATGGCACTGTTCGGACTGTATTTTTATGTGTATAATCTCCGGCAGGGATATCCGTATCTGTATTATACGTTAAGTGCCATTACGATTATTTTTATGATTGCGGTACCGATCCTTACGATGCGCAGTTTTGCAGAGGACCGGAAAAATAAAACGGATCAGCTGATGCTGACAGCACCGGTACCGGTGGCAAAGGTTGTGCTCGGAAAATATCTGGCAATGCTTGCGGTGTTTACCGTGGATATTGCAGTTTTCTGTGTGACACCGCTCATTTTACGGGCGTTTGGAACAATTCCCATGGGCGAGAGCTATATTGCCATACTGGCGTTCTGGTTATATGGAGCAGCTTCCATTGCGGTAGGTATGTTTATTTCCGCATTGACGGAAAGCCAGGTGATTGCGGCAGTTCTGACGTTTGTGGTACTGTTTATCAGTTATATGATGCAGAGTCTGACAGGACTTATTTCATCGGATGGAAACTGGCTGACAAAGATTTTAAACTGTCTGGATCTGTATGCACCGTTTGAAAAATTCCAGGGGGGCTGTCTGGACATTACGGCAATCCTCTATTATGTAACGGTTATTGTATTATTTAATTTCTTTACCGTGCAGGCCATTCAGAAACGGCGTTGGAGCATCAGCAAAAAGACATTTTCGCTCAGCGTTTTTTCAAGCAGTTTTATTGTCGTAGTTTTCGCTCTTGCCGTGGTTGCCAACCTGGCAGTCGATGCGCTGCCGACGAGAATTACCTCGGTGGACTGTTCGTATTCTAAATTGTATTCCATTACAAAGGATACGAAAAAGACCATGAAAAAACTGAAAAGTGATGTGACCATCTATGTTCTGGCAGCGGAAAAAAGCAAGGACGCACAGATTGATTCCATGCTGGAGCGTTACAAAGATCTGTCCGGGCATATCAGGGTAAAATACGTCAATCCGAAGAGTAAACCTTATTTTTATAAGGACTATACGGACAATGCACCGACCAGCAACAGTCTGATCGTTGTCAGTGACAAGCGTTCGAAAGTGATAGATTATTATGATATCTATGATTATCAGTCAAACATGGATTATTCCACATATTCCTACAACAACGAACTGAAGGGATTCGATGCGGAAGGACAGATTACAAGTGCCATCCAGTATGTAACGATGGATGCGAACCAGCTCCCTGTCGTATACCAGATCACCGGACATGATGAGGCTACAATCGGAAGTGCATTTTCGGATGTCATCAGCAAATCCAATATGACATTGTCTTCCGTGGAACTGTTAAATGAAGAAAGTGTTCCGAAGGATGCGGCAGCGATTATTATTAATGCACCGCAGAAAGATTTTAATAAAAATGATGCACAGAAAGTAATTGATTATTTGCAAAAAGGCGGAAAAGCGATTATCGTGGGAATGTATTCCGAGACCGAGATGCCGAATTTTGCATCGATTCTGGATACTTACGGAGTAAGCTTTACCACAGGGCCGATCGCGGATAATGATGCACAGCATTATTACAATATGGGAGGTCCGCTGTATCTGCTGCCAAATGTAAACAGCAGTTCGTATACCGGAAGTCTTTCCGGCGGATATGTATATCTTCCGATTTCTCTGGGAATCAATTATCCGCAGAACAGCACGACGGATGACACGGAGAGTACAGAGGAGAGTACAGAGGAGAGTAAGACAACGTATACTTCTTTACTGGATACTTCCGATGATGCGGTTGCAAAGAACAATCCAAACAGTATGCAGGATTATGGATACGAAGATGGAGACGACAAGGGACCGTTTAGTGTCGGACTGGCGGTAGAAGATAAAGTCGATGATGATCACACGACGCAGCTTGTGGTATTCGCAAGCCCGTATGTATTCAGCGATGATGCAAGTCAGATGACGACAAACAATGCATCACTGTTTTCCGATGTGATCGGAAATATGATCACGGATACCCAGTCGGCCGGCAGCGTAATTCCGGAAAAAGAGTACACGCTCAGTAATCTGACAGTAAATGCATTACATGCGGCACTTCTGGGACTGCTGGTTACCATTATTCTTCCAATCCTGTTACTGGCCGGAGGAATTGTAATCTTTATGGTAAGGAGAAAAAAATAAAGAATGAAAAAGCAGAAAATACAGATGCTTGTGGTGGTCATTCTTCTGGTGATCTGCGTTGTTGCTTATATTTTTATCAGCAAAAACGCAGGGAAACTGGATTCCACAGAGAATGACGGACCAAATGCATCCATGGGAAATGTGACAGAAAGTGTTCTGGAAACAGAGACAGAATCTGTCCAGACTACAGAAACAACAGAAAAATAATTATTTCTTGTGCGTAAGTTTGTATAGGAACGTATAAGCCCAGATCAGTACCGGGATCACGAAGGTGGCAAAGATAGAAGCTTTGAACATTTTCATGGTTCCGGTATTGTCTGTGATGGCGCATACCAGTGTACTTAAGTACAGTACAACCAGTAAAATGATGCCGATGATGGCAAGAATCTGTTTTCCTTTTTTCATATGAACAACCTCCTTATGTATTCATGATACGGGAAAGGGCAGGTTTCGTCAAGAAAGGGCTTGGAAAATGGCAGACATTTTAGTTATAATAAACATACATGCATCAAGGCATGTAAATTCGTAAGTGATAAAGGTGGTATAAAAATGGCTATATTGCAGGATTGGCAGAAAATTGCCTACAATGAGAACGCAAGTCAGGGGGAACTTCAGAAATTCTGGCAGAGATATTTCCTGTTAGAGAAGGGTGTGTATGAGAAATTATTGACAAACCCGGATGAAAAAGTAGAAGGAACGGTAAAAGAACTTGCTGATAAGTATGGACTTACCATTCTGGAGATGGCTGGTTTCTTAGACGGAATCAATGACAGTCTGGTAAAAGACAATCCAATCGAAACAATGGATGAAAATACCAGGGTAAATCTCGTTTTCGATAAGGAAAAGCTGTACAAGAACATGGTAGATGCCAAGGCTGACTGGCTTTACAATCTTCCGATGTGGGATGATATTTTTGATAAAGAGACAAAGCACAGACTGTATATGGAACAGAAGAAATCCGGTACGGTTATCGTTGGCAAAAAGGTGGGACGTAATGATCCGTGTCCATGCGGCAGTGGAAAGAAATACAAATTCTGCTGTGGAAAGAATAAATAAATTTCAAATTTTGAAATACAAATTCCCGGTATCACAAAAACTGATACCGGGCTTTTTTAAAAAGAAGAACAGGAACAGAATAAGACCATGTGGTTTGGTACATACTGATGTGGCAGCGATGATTTAACACAAGGAGGTATGTAAGATGACAAAACTGGATTGTAATGTGGTAAACTGTTCTTATAATGCAGACAACTGCTGCAGACGAACGGATATTCAGGTGAAGGAACACAGGCAAAAACTTCTTCCGAAACCTGTTGTGGAAGTTTTGCACCGAAAGGATGTGGATGTCAGTCCTGTCATACAACAGATGTCAAAAAAGATACAACCGTCAGCTGTGAAGCGTGTGAGTGCAAATTCAACGAGGATCATGCCTGTCATGCAGGACACATTGGTATTTCCGGCGGACATGCAGACAGCAGCAGGGAGACAGAGTGCGGCAGTTTTGTATGTAGCTGCTGACAGGGGCATATGGGCGGCAGACTGCCGCCCTGCCAGTGAAAGGAGAAAAGGAATGGAACAACTAACGGATTACAGTATTAATTTTCCACATTTACATATTTATCTGCACCATGTCGGAAAAAATATCATGATCGGAAATTTTTCGGTGGCATATTATGGAATTGTGATTGCAATTGGAATGTTAGCAGGACTTGGAATCGCCTGCTGGATGGCAAAACGGACCGGCCAGAAAACGGATACTTATTTTGACCTGGCACTCGTTGCCATTATCTGTTCTGTCATTGGGGCGCGGGTTTATTATGTGATATTCCGTTGGGATCTATACAAGGACGATCTGCTGAGTGTGTTCAATCTGCGGCAGGGAGGTCTGGCGATTTACGGAGGCGTGATTGCGGCAATCATTACCGTGTTTGTGTTTTCACGGGTACGGAAACTGTCCATGGGTCTGCTTTGCGATACCGCGGGACTTGGTCTGGTCTTAGGACAGGTCATCGGCCGGTGGGGAAATTTCTTTAACAGGGAGGCATTTGGCGGTTATACGGACGGGCTGTTTGCCATGCAGCTGCCGCTTTCTGCCGTCCGATCCTCGGATGTGACGGACAGCCTGCTGCAGCATGTGGTGGAAGTAAATGGTATCTCTTATATCCAGGTACATCCCACGTTTCTCTATGAATCCTTGTGGAATCTGATTCTTTTGATCCTTCTGATCCTGTTTACCAGACACAAGCGGTTTGATGGGGAAGTCTTTTTGCTGTATCTGGCAGGGTATGGGATTGGAAGGTTCTGGATAGAATCCCTGCGGACGGACCAGCTGCTGCTCCCGGTCATCGGTTATCCGGTGTCCATGGCACTTGCAGCGCTTCTTGTGATCGTATCGGTTTCCTGGATCATCATCTGGCATATCCGTCGGCACAAAAAAACAGCATAAAATACATCTGGATGGGAAAATCCTCCACACGTGGAAACGTGTGGAGGATTTTTTTTGGAAAAAATACGGCAATCGTCTATCCATTTTCAAGAAAGACTGGGAAAAACCCTTGATTTCAGGGTGGTTTTAGGGTATTATGGATACATAGTGGTGGAAAGTGGAGTAAAAAATCCACTTTGTGGTGCAAAGTGGTGAACAAACAGAAGTTCAGAAAATGAGGAAGGGGAGGTGAGTCTGCCATGTTTATGGGCGAATACAATCATTCGGTTGATGCAAAAGGCAGACTGATCGTACCTTCCAAGTTCCGGGAACAACTTGGCAATGAATTTGTTGTGACAAAGGGACTGGATGGCTGTCTGTTTGTTTATTCCCAGGAAGAATGGAAACGGATTGAGGAGAGTCTTCGTGAAAAACCACTGACTTCAAAAGATGCAAGAAAGTTTATGCGATTCTTTTTTGCAGGAGCTGCAAACTGCGAAGTGGACAAGCAGGGAAGAATTTTACTTCCGGCGAATCTGAGGGAATACGCAGGAATCGATAAAGAAGTTGTTTCCGTCGGTGTATTCAGTCGTGTGGAGATCTGGAGCAAAGAACGGTATCTGGAAAACAACGATTTTGACGATATGGATGAGATCGCAGAGCATATGGCAGAGTTGGGAATTGGAATCTAAATATGGAGTTTAAACATTATTCCGTTCTTTTGAACGAGACAATTGAACAATTACATATTCGCCCGGATGGCATTTATGTGGATGGAACGCTTGGGGGAGGCGGACATTCACTGGAAATATGCAGACATCTGACAACTGGAAGACTCATCGGAATCGACCAGGATGCGGATGCCATTGCCGCTGCCACAGAGAGACTGAAAGATTATGCAGACAGGGTTACCATCGTAAGAAGCAATTATGCACAGATGGCGGACGTGTTGAAGAATCTCGGAATCGAAAAAGTGGATGGAATCATTCTCGATCTGGGAGTTTCTTCTTTCCAGCTGGATACACCGGAACGCGGTTTTACCTACCGGAGTGAGGATGCACCGCTGGATATGCGGATGGACAAGCGTCAGCGCCTGACCGCAAGGGACATTGTGAACGATTACAGTGAAGCGGAACTGTTCCGCATAATTCGTGATTATGGAGAGGATCGGTTCGCAAAGAATATTGCAAAGCATATTGTACAGGCGCGGAAAGAAAAACCGATTGAAACGACCGGGGAACTCAACGCAATCATCCGTGGAGCCATCCCGATGAAAGTACAGGTGACCGGAGGACATCCTTCCAAGCGGACGTATCAGGCAATCCGCATTGAGCTGAATCATGAACTTGATGTACTTCGCGATACGTTAGATACCATGATTGATTTGTTGAATGATGGGGGAAGAATCTGTATTATCACATTTCATTCACTGGAAGACCGTATTGTAAAATCCAACTTCAAAAAGAACGAAAATCCGTGTACATGCCCGAGCAATTTTCCGGTCTGTGTATGTGGAAAGAAATCCAAAGGACGTGTGGTGACAAGAAAGCCCGTTCTGCCTTCGGAGAAGGAACTCGAAGAGAACAGCAGATCAAAGAGTGCAAAATTACGCGTGTTTGAGCGTGTGGAAGATGGAATGGAAAGCAGGGAAGCGTTATGAGCAGTAAAAACTATTATGTAAACGGGAATACCGTGAGAGAACTGGATACACCGGTTCGGCACAATCAGAGAACACGCAAAGAAATCGAAGAGGCAAGACGCCGCAAAAACCGTAGAAATGCAGCGAGAAGGAATCGCCAGAGAGCGATGGAGATGAGCCGCGGTTATGTGGTATTTCTTACGGCATGTGTAGTGATCACTGCACTGACTGCCGTTTTGTTTGTACAAATGCAGTCGCAGATGACGACACGAATGAAAAATGTGGCAAATCTGGAGAGTCAGCTGGCAGATCTTCGCGCGGACAATGATGCACGTTATAAAAATCTTACAACTTCAACAGACCTTGAACATATCAAAAAAGTGGCAATGAAAAAGCTTGGCATGAAATATCCAACGGAAAAACAGGTGGTATATTATACCGTGGAAAACAGCAATTTCATGGATCAGTATGAGGATATTCCATCCAAATAACAGGAGTCAGATGTGAGAAGAAAGAGAAGAAGACCGGCACAGAAATTTAACCGGAAGATGCGGACAAAACTGATGGTTTTGTTTTCCCTTATTCTGGCTGTTTTGTGTGGACTGGTCGGCAGATTGACTTATATTGAACACACGAAAGGGGAAACCTATCAGAAAAAAGTACTTTCCATGCAGTCCTATGACAGTAAAACGATTCCGTACCAGAGGGGAGAAATCATCGACCGTTCCGGTACGGTTCTTGCTACCAGTGTGGCAGTCTATAATGTGATTTTAGACTGTACCGTTGTCAATGACAAAGAAGAGTATGTTGATCCGACCGTGGAAGCACTGGTGAAATGTTTCCCGGAATTGGATGAAACGGAGATCCGCAGAATTATAAAAGAGAAAAAGGATAAACGCTATATTGTACTTGCCAAGAAAGTACCATATGACGAAGTACAGCCTTTTGTGGAATTGCAGGATGCCGTAGACAAAAAAGGAAACAAAGTAAATCCGGATATCAAGGGCGTCTGGTTTGAAAAAGAATATCAGAGAAATTATCCGTTTGGATCTTTAGCCTCTTCCGTGATTGGTTTTACTTCTTCCGGTAATGTCGGCACAACCGGACTGGAAAATTATTACAACAGTACGTTAAACGGAATCAATGGACGGGAGTACGGTTATCTGGACTCGGACAGCGATTTTGAAAAGACCGTTATTGATGCACAGGACGGGGATACGCTGGTGACATCCATCGACGCAAATATTCAGTCCATCGTTGAAGAAAAAATCAAAGACTGGAATGAAAAATACCGGGACAACTATTATAAAGGAACCGGAAGTATCAATACGGCAGCGATTGTCATGAATCCAAACAATGGAGAAATCCTTGCCATGGCAGATTATCCGAATGTGGATCTGAATAACCCGAGGGATCTGGGAAAATGGTACACCAAAAAACAGATCAAGCGCATGTCTGAGGATGACAAAATGGATGCGCTCAATGAGATATGGCAGAATTTTTGTGTATCCTCAACGTATGAGCCGGGGTCTGTCCAAAAACCGTTTACGGTGGCATGTGGGCTGGAGACAGGTACAATCAACAACAAAATGACATTTGACTGTGATGGGTACGAGGATTTTAATGGACAGAAGGTGCGCTGCGTGGCGCGCTACGGACATGGAATAGAAACCGTCCGGAAGACACTTATGGATTCCTGTAATGATGCCATCATGCAGATGTCATACAAAATCGGAAAGAATCATTTTACAGAGTACCAGTCCATCTATGGATTTGGACAGAAAACGGGAATTGATCTGCCGGGAGAGGCAAATACCGCATCTTTGATGTATCAGGTGGAAGATATGAAACCGATCGATCTGGCAACCAATGCATTCGGACAGAACTATAACTGTACGATGGTCCAGATGGTGAGTGGATTTGCGTCACTGATCAATGGTGGAACTTATTATCAGCCGCATCTGGTAACCAAAATCACGGATTCGACAGGAAATACGATTTCCACGGTGGAACCGAAAGCTGTGAAACAGACCATTTCCCAGAGTACCAGCGATAAAATCCGGGATTATCTGCAGAGTGTCGTAAAGGAAGGTACGGGAAATACGGCAAAAGTGGATGGATATTCTATGGGCGGTAAAACAGGAACCGCACAGAAGTTTCCGCGTGGAAACGGAAAATATCTTGTTTCATTTATGGGATTTGCCCCATACGACAATCCGCAGGTACTGATCTATGTGGTTGTGAATGAACCAAATGTGGCAGACCAGCCGCATAGCGTGTTTGCGCAGAACATTGCGCGTGAGATCTTAGAAGAAAGTTCTTCCGTATATGAATATTTATCCGGATGAAAACGAAGACCGGTGTAAACAAGGGCTATGATGTTACCGGGTCAAAAGACAGCTACACAGTATACCGGAAAGCATAATGGAA
>ENA-OQKX01000020-OQKX01000020.1-human-gut-metagenome-genome-assembly--contig:-NODE-20-length-27904-cov-3.904849_pt1 | contig 27904 bp, 30 predicted proteins | sample MGYA00242654_ERZ504810 | MGnify/ENA primary metagenome ERZ504810 (study PRJEB26092, sample SAMD00036378) | human gut metagenome | host: Homo sapiens | study: EMG produced TPA metagenomics assembly of... | reverse complement strand
GACCTTATTAGACAGAAGCTTCTCCTGTACGTTCTTTGGAACTGGCTCATACTTCTCGAAGAACATAGAGTAGTTACCACGACCCTGTGTCTTAGAACGTAAGTCTGTTGAGTATCCGAACATCTCAGCAAGTGGTACATAAGCGTGTACAATCTTACCGCCGCCCAGATCATCCATACCTTCGATACGTCCACGACGGGAGTTAACGTCACCGATAACATCTCCCATGTACTCTTCCGGCATAGTAATCTCAACTTTCATGATAGGCTCAAGTAATACTGGAGCTGCCTTAGCCATAGCTTCCTTGAAACACATAGATCCGGCAATATGGAATGCCATCTCGGAAGAATCGACTTCATGGTAAGATCCGTCATATACGGTAGCATGGATACCTACAACAGGGAATCCGCCAAGGGAACCAGCCTTTGTAGCTTCCTCAATACCTTCACCGATTGCTGGGATGTATTCCTTCGGAATAGCACCACCGACAACCTCGGAATCGAACTTGAACAGTTCTTCTCCGTTGGCATCCATCGGCTCGAAACGTACCTTACAATGTCCGTACTGTCCACGACCACCGGACTGCTTAGCGTACTTGTATTCCTGATCAACAGCCTTTGTAAATGTCTCTTTGTATGCTACCTGAGGAGCACCTACGTTTGCTTCTACCTTGAACTCACGAAGCAGACGGTCAACGATGATCTCCAGATGTAACTCACCCATTCCGGCAATGATTGTCTGACCAGTTTCCTGATCTGTATGTGCACGGAATGTAGGATCTTCTTCAGCAAGTTTTGCTAATGCTTCACCTAACTTGCCCTGTCCAGCTTTTGTTTTAGGCTCAATTGCGAGCTCGATAACTGGCTCTGGGAATTCCATAGACTCGAGGATAACCGGATGCTGCTCATCACAGATGGTATCACCGGTAGTAGTGAACTTAAATCCAACTGCTGCTGCAATATCACCGGAGTAAACAATGTCTAACTCCTGTCTCTTGTTTGCATGCATCTGAAGAATACGTCCAACACGTTCCTTCTTATCCTTTGTTGCATTTAACACGTAAGAACCAGACTTACATGTTCCGGAATAAACACGGAAGTAAGCAAGTTTTCCTACGAATGGATCTGCCATAATCTTGAATGCAAGAGCTGCGAAAGGCTCATCATCAGATGAATGTCTCTCGATCTCGTTGCCATCCAGATCAACACCCTTGATTGCAGGGATGTCTGTTGGAGCTGGCATATATTCGATAATAGCATCCAGTAACTTCTGAACACCCTTGTTTCTGTATGCAGAACCACAGCAAACAGGCACTGCCGTACACTCACATGTTCCTTTACGAAGAACCTTCTTCATATCATCAACGGATGGCTCTTCGCCCTCAAGGTACTGCATCATTAAATCGTCATCTAACTCACAGATCTTCTCAATGAGTTCTGTACGATACTCTGCTGCCTGATCAGCCATATCTCCAAGATCATCTGTAACAGTGATGTTATCACCCTTCTCATCGTTGTAGATATATGCTTTCATCTCGAACAGATCAATGATTCCCTTGAAATCATCTTCTTTACCGATTGGTAACTGAAGAACAATTGCGTTCTTTCCTAATCTCTCACGGATCTGATCTACAGCTCCGTAAAAGTTCGCACCTAAGATATCCATCTTATTGATGAATGCCATACGAGGTACATTGTAGGTATCAGCCTGACGCCATACGTTCTCTGACTGAGGCTCAACACCACCCTTTGCACAGAAGACACCAACGGCGCCGTCCAATACACGGAGTGAACGCTCAACCTCTACTGTAAAGTCTACGTGTCCAGGAGTATCGATGATGTTGATACGATGCTCAAGAGCGCCCTTTTTCGGCTTTGTGAACTCTTCTTCTGTCCAGTGACATGTTGTAGCGGCTGAAGTAATTGTGATACCTCTTTCCTGCTCCTGCTCCATCCAGTCCATGGTAGCAGTACCTTCATGAGTATCACCGATTTTATAGTTAACACCAGTATAATACAGAATACGCTCTGTTAATGTTGTCTTACCAGCATCGATATGAGCCATAATTCCGATATTTCTGGTTCTCTCAAGTGGATATTCTCTTCCAGCCAAGGTTTTTTCCTCCTATTAGATTTCCAATTAGAATCTGTAATGTGCGAAGGCCTTGTTTGCCTCTGCCATCTTGTGCATATCTTCTTTTCTCTTAACTGCTGCACCAGTATTGTTTGCAGCATCCATGATCTCGTTTGCCAGTCTCTCTTCCTGAGTCTTCTCACCTCTAGCACGTGAGAAAGTTGTTAACCAACGAAGAGCTAATGCCTGACGACGATCCGGACGAACCTCGATAGGTACCTGATAGGTAGCTCCACCGATACGTCTTGCCTTAACTTCAAGAGCTGGCATAACGTTGTTCATAGCCTCCTCGAATACCTCGATTGCTGGCTTTCCTGTCTTCTCTTCTACTTTAGCAAAAGCGCCGTATACGATCTTCTGTGCAACACCTTTCTTACCATCTAACATAATGTTGTTGATAAGCTTAGTAACCACTTTGTTGTTGTATAACGGATCTGCTAATACGTCTCTTTTCTGAGTATGTCCTTTACGTGGCACGTTACTTCCCTCCTTAATCATTTTTAATTAATTCAACGGTACTCACATGTGTCTCTCTAATGTGTTCGTGCGGGCTATATAATGAGTAGGTTATATCCGGTAGCGGATACAACAATAATCCCAACACTAAACCTATTTAGCTCTGTTTGTGACCCATTGTCTGCCAAATAATCTGTTTATTATTTAGCTGCCTTTGGTTTCTTAGCGCCGTACTTAGAACGGGCCTGCTTTCTGTTCGCAACACCAGCGGTATCTAATGTACCACGGATGATATGGTAACGTGTACCAGGTAAATCCTTAACACGACCACCACGGATCAGAACAACACTATGCTCCTGTAAGTTGTGTCCTTCACCTGGGATATAAGATGTTACTTCGATTCCGTTGGAAAGACGAACTCTGGCGATCTTACGAAGAGCTGAGTTAGGCTTCTTAGGAGTTGCTGTCTTAACAGCAGTACAAACACCTCTCTTCTGTGGAGAAGAAGTATTGATTGGCTTCTTCTGCAGAGAGTTAAAGCTTCTCTGAAGTGCAGGTGCTGTAGACTTCTTTACAGTAGTCTGACGTCCTTTTCTTACTAACTGGTTAAATGTTGGCATTATTTTCACCTCCTGTATTATTCTTCAAGCATGCATCATACTACAATGCACGCTAAAATATTATATAAATTTCTGTTGTGCTTGTCAACCCACTTTTAAAAAATACATGAAAAAGAGGGAGATTTGCTCTCCCTCTTTTGTATCTTCACAGATTCTATTATCTGTGCTGTAATTTATTCTTCCGATGAATCCTCATCAGTTCCGGAAACGGCTGACAGATCTGTTCCATCCGGAACGGTTACTGTCGGGATCATTTCCTCTTCTTCATCCATAGTGAAATCTTCCAGATCGTCAAATGAGAACTCTTCTTCTTCGTTCACATCACTGTCCAGTTTGATATTGCGGTATCTCTTCATACCGGTACCTGCCGGAATCAGCTTACCGATGATAACGTTCTCTTTCATACCGATCAACGGATCAATCTTGCCCTTGATTGCTGCTTCCGTAAGGACCTTCGTGGTCTCCTGGAAGGATGCAGCTGACAGGAATGAATTTGTTGCAAGGGATGCTTTTGTGATACCAAGTAATACCTGGGAACCAACTGCCTGTTCCTTGCCTTCTTCCTCAAGCTTTTCGTTCAGTTCAAGGAAATCAAGAGAATCTACCATGCTGCCCGGAAGAAGATCGGAATCTCCATTCTCTTCTACGCGGATCTTCTGTAACATCTGTCGAACGATAACCTCAATATGCTTATCGTTGATTTCTACACCCTGCAGACGATATACACGCTGTACTTCACGAAGCATGTAATCCTGTACGGCACGCACACCTTTGATTTTTAAGATATCATGTGGATTTACAGAACCTTCGGTCAGTTCATCACCGGCTTCAAGTACGGCACCATCCATGATCTTAATACGTGATCCATAAGGAATCAGGTAAGTCTTTGTATCTCCGGATTCCGGATCTGTAACGATGACTTCACGCTTCTTCTTGGTATCCTTAATGGTAGCAACACCGCCGAACTCTGTAATAATTGCAAGTCCCTTTGGCTTACGTGCCTCGAAAATTTCCTCTACACGAGGAAGACCCTGTGTAATATCGTTACCGGCTACACCACCGGTATGGAATGTTCTCATGGTAAGCTGTGTACCAGGCTCACCGATGGACTGTGCGGCGATAATACCAATTGCTTCACCAACCTGTACCGCCTGACCGGTTGCCATGTTGGCACCGTAACATTTCGCACAGACTCCCATGTGGGAACGGCAGGTAAGAATAGTACGGATCTTCACACTGGTGATCGGATTTCCGTTCTCATCAACACCCTTATTCACAACATCCGCTGCACGGCGAGGTGTAATCATATGGTTTGCTTTAACAATAACGTTTCCGTCTTTGTCACAGATTGTCTCACAGGAGAAACGTCCGGTAATACGTTCTTCCAGACTTTCGATTTCCTCCTTGCCTTCCATAAATGCCTTAACGATCATTCCCGGAATCTCACGGTTTGTTCCTGCACAACAGTCAGACTCACGAACGATCATATGCTGGGATACATCAACCAGACGTCTGGTCAGGTATCCGGAATCGGCCGTACGAAGTGCGGTATCGGACAGACCTTTACGTGCTCCATGCGCTGACATGAAGTACTCCAGTACGTCCAGACCTTCACGGAAGTTTGACTTGATTGGCAGCTCGATGGTTCTACCGGTTGTATCGGCCATCAATCCACGCATACCGGCCAGCTGCTTGATCTGTTTATCAGAACCACGGGCTCCGGAATCGGCCATCATGAAGATGTTGTTGTACTTGTCAAGTCCGGTAAGAAGTGCTGTTGTCAGCTCATCATCCGTCTCTTTCCAGGTCTCTACAACTTCCTTATAACGCTCTTCTTCTGTGATAAGACCACGCTTATACTGACGTGTGATCCGGTCTACCGTATTCTGTGCCTGCTCGATCATCTGTGGCTTCTGTGGTGGCACTGTCATATCGGAAATTGATACGGTCATGGCAGCTCTTGTGGAATATCCATAACCCATTGCCTTGACATCATCCAGTACTTCGGCAGTCTTTGTCGCACCATGAATATTAATAACCTTCTCCAGAATCTGTTTGATCTGTTTCTTTCCAACATGGAAATCAATTTCCAGCTTCAAAGCATTCTCCGGGATACTGCGGTCTACAAATCCCAGATCCTGCGGAATGATCTCATTGAAAATCAGAAGACCAAGTGTTGTCTTGATAAATCCGGATACTTCTGTTCCGTCAGCCATAGTTGCCTTACGGTATACATAAATATTCTGATGAAGTGTAATCTCTCCATTCTCATACGCAAGCAATGCCTGATTCATGCTTCCGTAATGATATCCGAACAGATCCATTGGCTTACATAATACCCGACGGTTATTGTCTGTTGTATCTTCAAACCAGATCAGATCATACAAGCCGATCTCACTCTTTCCTGTCTTCGGATCCGGTGTGGTTGCTTTCTTTAATTCCTCAATATCGTTATACACTTTATCGGAAACAGCAACTGCATCTTTTTTATCCTTATAATCTGCCAGTTTGTGCATAGTCAGATAGTATACTCCGAGGACCATATCCTGGGAAGGAACGGCTACCGGACCACCATCAGACGGCTTCAGCAGGTTGTTTGGTGATAACAGCATAAAACGGCATTCTGCCTGAGCTTCTACGGACAGAGGAAGATGCACAGCCATCTGGTCACCGTCGAAGTCGGCGTTGAACGCGGTACATACCAGCGGATGAAGCTTAATTGCCTTACCTTCTACAAGGATTGGCTCGAACGCCTGAATACCAAGTCTGTGCAGTGTAGGGGCACGGTTTAACATAACCGGATGCTCTTTGATTACTTCTTCAAGCACATCCCATACCTCCGGCTGAAGTCTTTCTACCATTTTCTTGGCGCTCTTGATATTATGAGCAATCCCTTTAGCTGCCAGTTCTTTCATAACAAACGGCTTAAACAGCTCGATTGCCATCTCTTTCGGCAGACCACACTGATAGATCTTAAGTTTTGGCTCTACACAGATAACGGAACGTCCGGAGTAGTCAACTCGCTTTCCTAACAGGTTCTGACGGAAACGTCCGCCCTTACCCTTTAACATATCAGACAGAGACTTCAATGCTCTGTTTCCAGGACCGGTAACCGGACGTCCACGACGGCCATTATCGATCAGGGCATCAACCGCTTCCTGTAACATACGTTTCTCATTGCGCACGATAATATCCGGTGCACCGAGATCAAGCAGTCTTCTCAGACGGTTGTTACGGTTAATAATTCTACGATACAGATCATTCAGATCAGATGTTGCAAAACGACCACCATCCAGCTGAACCATTGGACGTAAATCCGGCGGAATAACCGGGATAACCGTCATGATCATCCACTCCGGCTTATTTCCGGACTCACGGAATGCTTCTACAACTTCCAGACGCTTGATAATACGTGCACGCTTCTGTCCCGTTGCATTCTCTAACTCTGCTTTCAGCTCTGCAGAATCTTTTTCCAGATCAATCGCAGCAAGCAGTTCATGGATGGCTTCTGCTCCCATGCCCACACGGAATGCACTTCCGTACTGCTCTCTTGCTTCCTGATATTCTGCCTCAGAAAGTACCTGCTTGTATGCAAGAGAAGTATCTCCTGCATCAAGCACAATATAAGAAGCGAAATAAAGCACACGCTCAAGTACACGCGGAGATAAATCAAGGATCAGACCCATACGGGATGGAATTCCCTTGAAATACCAGATATGGGAAACCGGAGCTGCCAGCTCAATATGTCCCATACGCTCTCTACGAACACTGGATTTTGTAATTTCTACACCACAGCGGTCGCAGACAACACCTTTATAACGAATCTTTTTATATTTACCACAATGACATTCCCAGTCTTTCTGCGGTCCAAAAATTTTCTCGCAGAAAAGACCATCCTTCTCAGGCTTTAAGGTTCTGTAATTGATTGTCTCCGGCTTTTTTACTTCGCCATGAGACCACTCACGGATCTTCTCAGGTGATGCTAATCCAATCTGGATCGCATCAAACTGCATTGCCTGATTCATGTCCTTTTTATTTGTTTCTGGCATTTATGACACTCCTTCCCAATTACTCTTCATCATCAAGAACTTCTTCTGCGTCATCAAAGAGATCATCAGCATCGCCGAAATCTTCATCATCGTTATCATTTTCCGGTTCTACATTGACAAGCTCTTCATTCTCGGAATCGAACTCCTGCTTGGTAAATCCGTGTTTTTCAAACGACTCACTGTCTTCAAATGCATAATCTCTGTCATCTCTGTCATTTCCAATGATGGCATTGATATCGGTATTTCCGTACTCACTGGTTTCAATGAGTTCTACTTCATTTCTGTCTTCGTCAAGCACTTTGACATCCAGACCAAGAGACTGTAACTCTTTCAAAAGTACCTTGAAAGATTCCGGAACACCCGGCTCAGGGATATTCTCGCCTTTGATAATAGCCTCGTATGTCTTTACTCGTCCTACGACATCATCGGACTTAACAGTCAGGATCTCCTGCAGAGTATATGCAGCACCATAAGCTTCCAGTGCCCATACCTCCATCTCTCCGAATCGCTGACCACCGAACTGTGCTTTACCACCCAGCGGCTGCTGTGTAACTAAGGAGTAAGGACCTGTAGAACGTGCATGAATCTTATCATCAACCAGATGATGCAGTTTCAGATAATGCATGTGTCCGATTGTGACTTTTCCGTCGAAGTATTCTCCGGTACGTCCGTCACGCAGCTGAACCTTTCCGTCACGGGAAATCGGAACACCCTTCCACAGACTTCTGTGTGCACGATTCTCTGAAAGATAATCCATAACGTCCTCTCTCAGAGTATCTTTATACTTATCGTAGAAGTTTTCTTCTCCGTCTTCTGCTTCCTCTGCATCAAACGGCATGTTTACATAGTCATTTGCAAGTTCCAGTGTATCCTGGATATCAATCTCTTTTGCGCCATCGAATACCGGAGTCTCGATATTAAAGCCAAGTGCCTTCGCAGCAAGGCTTAAGTGAATCTCCAGCACCTGTCCGATGTTCATTCGGGAAGGCACACCCAGAGGATTTAATACAATGTCAAGTGGACGGCCATTTGGAAGATATGGCATATCTTCTACAGGTAATACACGGGAAACGACACCCTTGTTACCATGACGTCCGGCCATCTTATCACCAACAGAAATCTTACGTTTCTGGGCAATGTAAATACGAACAGACTCATTTACACCAGGAGATAACTCATCGCCATCTTCTCTGGTAAATACTTTGGCATCTACAACAATACCATATGCACCGTGCGGCACTTTCAGGGAAGTGTCACGAACCTCACGCGCTTTTTCACCGAAGATTGCGCGAAGCAGTCTCTCTTCTGCGGTAAGCTCTGTCTCTCCCTTTGGTGTAACCTTTCCTACCAGAATGTCTCCGGCACGGACTTCGGCACCGACACGGATGATTCCGCGCTCGTCAAGATCCTTTAAGGCATCATCACCGACACCCGGTACATCTCTTGTGATCTCTTCCGGTCCGAGCTTTGTATCACGAGACTCTACTTCGTATTCCTCAATATGGACAGAAGTATATACATCATACTCTACCAGACGCTCACTCAAAAGAACGGCATCCTCGTAGTTATAACCTTCCCATGTCATGAAGCCGATCAGCGGGTTCTTTCCAAGTGCCAGCTCACCATTGGATGTAGATGGTCCATCAGCGATCACCTCACCCTTTGCTACTTTCTGTCCCTTGAACACGATTGGTCTCTGGTTGTAGCAGTTGGACTGGTTGCTTCGTGCAAACTTTGTCAGAATATATTCTCTGCGATTTCCGTCCTCCTCACGTACTACGATACGATTAGACTCAGAACTCTCCACGATACCTGCTTCTTTTGCAAGTACACAGACACCGGAATCGACCGCTGTCTTTGTCTCCATACCGGTTCCTACTACAGGTGCCTCGGTGGTAAGAAGCGGCACTGCCTGACGCTGCATGTTAGATCCCATCAGTGCTCGGTTTGCATCATCGTTCTGCAGGAATGGAATCAGTGCTGTAGCAACGGAGAACACCATCTTTGGAGATACGTCCATGTAATCGAATGCAGTCTTATCGTACTCCTGCGTTTCTTCACGGTAACGACCGGATACGGAATTACGAACAAAATGTCCATCCTCATCCAGTTTTTCGTTCGCCTGCGCTACATGGTAATTATCTTCCTCATCCGCAGTCATGTATACAACTTCGTCTGTAACACGAGGATTGTCTTTATCTGATTTATCAATCTTACGGTACGGAGCCTCAACAAATCCGTACTCGTTAATTCTTGCGTAGCATGCCAGAGAGTTGATCAGACCGATGTTTGGTCCTTCAGGCGTCTCAATCGGGCACATACGTCCATAATGGGAATAATGGACATCTCGTACTTCGAATCCGGCACGGTCTCTGGACAAACCGCCAGGTCCCAATGCAGAAAGACGTCTCTTATGTGTCAGCTCACCCAGTGGGTTGTTCTGATCCATAAACTGTGACAGCTGGGAAGATCCGAAGAACTCTTTTACCGCAGCCGTAACCGGTTTGATGTTGATCAGACTCTGTGGGGAAATTCCCTCAAGATCCTGAGTTGTCATGCGCTCACGAACCACTCTTTCCAGACGGGAAAGACCGATACGATACTGGTTCTGTAACAATTCACCGACAGCACGGATACGACGGTTTCCTAAGTGGTCAATATCGTCATCTGTTCCGATGCCCCACTCCAGATGCATATTATAGTTGATGGATGCGAAGATATCCTCTTTTGTAATATGCTTTGGAATCAGGTCTGCAATATCTCTCTTAATTGCAGCGATACGCTCTTCCAATGTCTCGTTTTCTTCCATAATCTGCTGCAGAGCCGGATAATATACCAGTTCTGTAACACCAATAGCCTTCGGATCCTCAATTTCAGGAATCCAGCTTCTGATATCTACCATCATAGAAGAAAGAACTTTTACGTTACGTGTCTCTGTCTGAATCCAGAGTGCCGGAACTGCAGCATTCTGAATCTGATCTGCCAGATCACGGTCAACAGTTGTGCCTGCCTCTGCAATTACTTCTCCGGTAGAAGGATCCAGTACATCCTCTGCCAGAACCTGTCCGTTGATACGGTTCTTTAAAGCAAGCTTCTTATTAAATTTGTAACGTCCTACTTTTGCCAGGTCATATCTTCTCGGATCGAAGAACATGGCAGTGATCAGACTCTCCGCACTTTCTACGGAAAGCGGCTCACCCGGACGGATCTTTTTATATAACTCTAATAAACCAGCCTCAAAACTTCCCTGTGGCTCACGCTCTGTGATCGCCGGGTCCTTCTGCAGGGATGCCAGAATCTTTGGCTCCTCGCCGAACATGTCAATGATCTGCTGGTTGGTACCTACACCAAGTGCACGAAGCAATACGGTAATCGGCACTTTACGGGTTCTATCTACTCTTACACTGAAAACGTCATTGGAGTCAGTCTCATACTCGAGCCATGCACCACGGTTCGGGATAACAGTACATGAATAAAGAGTTTTACCCACTTTATCATGAGCAATTCCGTAATAGATACCAGGGGAACGAACCAACTGGCTGACGATTACACGTTCTGCACCGTTGATAACGAACGTACCTGTCTCTGTCATAAGAGGAAGATCACCCATGAAAATTTCATGTTCGTTAATCTCATCTGTCTCTTTGTTATGAAGTCTAACCTTGACTTTCAAAGGTGCTGCATATGTCGCATCTCTCTCTTTGCATTCCGGGATTGTATATTTCACATCGTCTTCGCACAGTGTAAAATCGACGAAATCCAGACTCAGATGACCACTGTAATCCGTGATCGGGGAGATATCTGCAAATGCTTCTTTTAAACCTTCATCCAGGAACCACTGATAAGAATTCTTCTGGACTTCGATCAGGTTTGGCATCTGCAAAACCTCTTTCTGTCTTGAGTAACTCATACGCAAGCCTTTTCCAGCCTTGACTGGACGTATTCTGTTTTTCTCCATTGACGTTTCACCTCTCGTTTTTATTTCAATCTAGTTTTTCCTAAAAAAGAGCATGGAAATGCCTAGTGCACCACAATAGTGCAACTTATACTATACAACAAAATCAAGGGGAATGCAAGAATTATTTTTGAGAACTTTTTCAGATAGAGAGAGGGGATACAGCCAAATAAAATAACCCAACAGAAATGCAAGCATCTCTGCCGGGTTATTATTGGTTTCTCGTCGCTTACGCACAGACTACTTTAATGTAACCTTTGCTCCTTCAGCCTCAAGTTTAGCCTTAGCGTCTTCAGCAGATGCCTTGTCAGCCTGCTCCTTGATTACCTTAGGTGCGCCATCAACAGCGTCCTTAGCTTCCTTCAGTCCAAGACCTGTAATCTCACGAACAACCTTGATAACCTTAACCTTGTTCGGTCCAACTTCTGTTAACTCTACGTCGAACTCAGTCTTCTCTTCAGCTGCTGCTGCGTCTCCGCCTGCTGCTGCTACTACAACGCCTGCTGCTGCAGATACGCCGAACTCTTCTTCACATGCCTTTACAAGGTCATTTAACTCTAATACGCTTAACTCTTTGATAGCATCGATAAACTCTGCTGTTGTTAACTTTGCCATGATTATTTCCTCCGTTATAATTTTATTTTTAATAATTATTCTGCTGCTGGTGCTTCCTCAGCCGGTGCTGCGTCTGCTGCTGCATCTGCTGCGCCACCCTTCTCTGCGATCTGATTAAGAACGCGAGCAAGATTTGTGATAGGTGACTGTAAGCTTCCAAGTAATTTGGAAAGAAGTACTTCTCTGCTTGGTACACTTGCGATCTGCTTCATTCCCTCTGCGTCATAGTATGTTCCTTCTACAACGCCGGCCTTGATCTCAAGGCTTGGAGCCTTCTTTGCGAACTCTGCCAGAACTCTGGCTGGAGCTGTAGCATCTTCTGTAGATACTGCAAATGCGTTAGGTCCTTCCAGGACATCCTTTAAGCTCTCGAACTCTGTTCCCTCGATTGCGCGGTTTACTAAAGTATTTTTGTATACTTTGTAAGTTACGCCAGCTTCTCTTAAATTTTTACGAAGCTGTGTATCCTCAGCAACTGTAAGTCCACGGTAGTCAACTACTACAAGTGACTGCGCGTCCTTAATTGTTTCAGAAATCTCCTGAACGATCGGCTGCTTTAATTCTACCTTTGCCACGATTCATTTACCTCCTTATTTTATTTCTTGCATATAGCGTGAGGTATAATAAAAACCCTCCGCCTTACAGCAGAGGGGTATCATTCTTTATGACGATTATCATCAAAAATTCCCTCGGTAGGTGGATTTCCCTTTACGCTGTCGCAATATGCGATAGCACCTTACTGTCTTCGGCAATATGCTTTGCTATTATAATATGTTCTTATGCGGATGTCAAGTGTTTTCCGCATTTTGCTTGTGTAAGTCTGATCATACATTTTATCATTTCATCAGGAACCGTTTCCGGTTCCCGACTTTTGATTTTTCTATTACTGAGCAATCTTTACAACGTTAAGCTTTACGCCAGGTCCCATTGTAGAAGTTAATACAGCACTCTTAATGTACTGACCCTTTAAGCTTGAAGGCTTAGCCTTGTTGATTGCGCCCATAAGAGACTGGAAGTTGTCGTTCAACTGCTCACTTGTAAATGAAGCTTTTCCAACTGGCACGTGGATAATATTTGTCTTGTCCAAACGATACTCAATCTTACCGGCTTTGATGTCATTAACAGCTTTGGTAACATCCATGGTAACTGTACCAGCTTTTGGGTTTGGCATTAAGCCCTTCGGTCCAAGGACACGTCCCAGACGTCCTACAACACCCATCATATCTGGTGTAGCAACTACAACATCGAAGTCTAACCATCCCTCGTTCTGGATCTTCGGAATTAATTCCTCTCCTCCAACGAAGTCAGCTCCTGCTGCCTGTGCCTCGTCTACCTTGGTTCCCTTTGCGAAAACTAATACCTTAACGGTCTTACCTGTTCCGTGTGGCAGTACAACCGCACCACGGATCTGCTGCTCTGCGTGACGTCCATCACAGCCCGTTCTAAGATGAAGTTCGATTGTCTCATCAAATTTCGCTGTGGCATTCTTCTTTACGAGGTCGATTGCTTCAGCAACATCGTACTGAGCACTTCTATCGTATGCCTTTACAGCGTCCTGATATTTCTTTCCTCTTTTCATGAAATATAAACCTCCTGGTGGTAATATCGGGTGGGAAATCAATTACCCTCCCACATTTCTTCTTAAACTTAGATTAGTCTACTACTTCAACACCCATAGATCTTGCTGTACCAGCGATCATGCTCATGGCAGCTTCGATATTTGCAGCGTTTAAGTCAGGCATCTTCAGCTCAGCGATTTCCTGAACCTGTGCCTTTGTAATCTTTGCAACCTTTGTCTTGTTTGGTTCACCGGAACCAGACTTGATCTTGCAGGCTTTCTTGATCAGTACTGGTGCAGGAGGAGTTTTAGTAATAAAGCTAAAGCTTCTGTCTGCATATACTGTAATAACTACAGGGATAATTAAGTCGCCCTGATCGGCTGTCTTTGCATTAAACTGCTTTGTAAACTCAACGATGTTTACACCGTGCTGTCCAAGTGCCGGTCCGACTGGAGGAGCAGGTGTTGCCTTTCCAGCAGGAATCTGCAGCTTAATGTATCCTTCAACTTTCTTTGCCATTGGAATTGCCTCCTTAATTCATCTTCTTTACATCTGCGAAACTTACTTCTACCGGTGTTTCGCGACCGAACAGATCCACATTGATCGTAACCGTCTGTTTGTTATGGTTCATCGCTGTAATCACACCGCAGGTATCTTTCCAGACACCGCCGATAACAACAATCATGTCGCCTTCCGCGAAATCCACCACAACGTTTTCAGCCTTGATTCCAAGCGGTCTCATTTCAGCATCTGTGAGTGGCACCGGTTTGCTTCCCGGTCCAACGAACCCTGTCACACCACGGGTATTGCGGACAACATACCATGTATCGTCATTCATAATCATATGAATCAGCACATAGCCCGGGAACATTTTCTTGGAAACCTGTTTTTTCACTCCGTTTTTAACTTCCGTCACTTCCTCAAGAGGAACACGAACCTCCAAAATCTGGTCTTCCAGATGTCTGTTCTCAATTGTCTTGTCAATATTCGCTTTGACTTTGTTCTCATAACCTGAATAGGTATGAACTACATACCAGTTCGCCTCTGCCATAAATCACTATGCCTCCGTTAAAATTTCAAACCAACAAGGAAATTCACACCGTGCTGAATTGCCCAATCCAGCAGTGCAATAATAAGACCGACTACAACGGATGTAACAATCACTGCAATGGTCTGTCTGACAACTGATTTCTGTTCCGGCCAGATGATTTTTTTGAACTCTGCCTTTACACCGTCAAACCAGCTTGTCTTTGGAGCCTTTTCAACGTTTTCTGTCTGTCCCATTTCATAACTCCTTTGCTCTGTACGGACTATTTGGTTTCCTTATGAACTGTATGAGTCTTGCAGAATCTACAGTACTTCTTGGTTTCCATTCTGTCCGGATGAGTCTTCTTGTCCTTTGTCATGTTGTAATTACGACGCTGACATTCTGTGCAGGCTAATGTAATCTTTGTACGCACAACTTCCACCTCCGTTTTAATTTTCGTGTTTTGTCTCGCCTAAAAAAAGGCATAAAAAAAAGACCTACTTCCAAGCTTTCATACTATATCATGATTTTCCATGTCCGTCAACATCTTTTACAATGGTTTTTATGATTTTTTGCAGCTTTTACGCCAAATTGTGAATTTTTAGTAAAATTTTACCATATACAAGGGTATGGAAAATGCGGTATGATGCCGATATACTATTCGAGTAGAATCTTTTTGGTGCAAAGGATATGCACCTCACAGGAGAACAGGTCTGTTACTGTCCTGCTCTCAATCCTCAATTCAGGGAAGAAAGGAGGGGAATCTCAATGGCAAGGATTGATAATGCTTACGCTTATTATATCTCGACGTATGACCCAGAAAAACGGTTTCACGTTATGATTCACACAAGAAAAGTGAACTGACGCAAAGTTTATAATGAAATTGTCAAAATAAATAAAGATTCGCCTCTTTATAAAATTCCGAATCTCACCGATGCGAAAAAATATGCCATAGACATCAAGGAAAATGCGCGCTCCATTCAGAACGTTGTGGCATCTCTTTCCGACCAGTACGGTTCATTTGAGGATTCTTTTAAGAAGAAAGTTGCCATGTCTTCCGATGACGAAAAAGTCAGTGTGACCTATATCGGCGACGGAAGTGAAGAAAGTAAAACCAATAACTTTGACATTGAAGTGCAGCGGCTTGCCACACCCCAGGTCAATCAGGGACGTTTTTTAAAAGACAATACGCTGTCAATGCGTCCCGGCGCATATTCTTTTGATCTGAATACGCCCGGTGCTGCATATGAATTTCAATATAATATCAATTCCGATGAAACCAATCTGGATGTGCTAGACAAGCTAGCCAGGCTTGTCAACTCCTCCAGTCTCGGAATTACCGCCGAAATACTGTCCGATGGAAACGGTTCGAGCGCGCTGAAACTGACTTCCATACAGACCGGTCTGGCAGATAACGAAACCGAACTTTTTTCCATTGCACCGGATGCCAGCACAGGTTCCACGGAAATCATGGATCAGCTGGGAATTGACCGTATCACATCCCCGGCACAGAGTTCCACCTTTACGCTGAATGGCACAAGCCACTCTTCCCTGACCAACACATTTTCCATCAATCAGGTATTTGAACTGACCTTACATCAGCCAACCGATGGTGAGAAAGTAAACATTGGATTTAAAACAGATACGGATGCAATTGCGGACAATATCCAGTCTCTGGTGGATGCCTATAATTCCATACTCTCCACCGCAGCCGTGTATGCAGACACCAATGCCAGTGCCGGAAACAAACTTCAGACAGAGATTCTTTCCATATCCGGTTCAAGCCGGAGTTCTTTACAGGACATCGGTCTGGTCACAAACGAGAACGGCTCCATCTCTATTGATAAAGAAGCGCTCCGTGAAGCAGTTGTTCCGGAACGTGATCAGAATACATTTGAAACTTTATCCCAATTTCGGGATTCCATCGGAAAAGAAGCGGAAAATATCTCCATCAATCCGATGAACTATGTCAACAAGATCGTTGTGGCCTATAAAAATCCCGGTCACAACTTTGCAACCCCATACATCACATCCATCTATTCCGGAATGATGCTGGACAAATATGTATAACAAAAAGAGCATTCCAGCTGTAACCATACAGCGAATGCTCTTTTTTGTATCTTTCTAGAAGCCTATCCCAGTTCTTTTTCGCACATTTCCAGTGCAGAAGCGATCACAGCGTCCATATCATAATACTTATACTCTCCGAGTCTTCCCCCGAAAATTACATTTTTTTCCTTTCCCGCAAGTTCTTTATATTTCTGATAAAGAGCTCCGTTCTTTTCATCGTTTACCGGATAGTACGGTTCATCCCCCGGTTTCCACTCCGAACTGTACTCCCTCGAAATTACAGTCTTCGGTAAATCATGTCCCTCATCATCCTTGCCGAATTCAAACCATTTGTGTTCAATGATACGTGTCCACGGCGTCTGGGCATCCGTATAATTAACTGCTGCATTTCCCTGGAAATTCGGAGTATCCAGAAGTTCTGTTTCAAACCGCACGGAACGATATTCCAACGCGCCGAGCGAATAATCAAAATACGCATCTATCGCTCCCGTATATACCGTTTTCTCAGCCAGAGCCTTCAGTTCCTCTTTCTGCTCCAGATAATCAATCCCAAGCCGGACTTCGATTCCCTCCAGCAGATGCTCAACCATCTTTGTGTAACCGCCCATCGGAATTCCCTGATACAGCGCATTAAAATAATTGTTATCAAACGTCAGGCGCACCGGAAGGCGCTTGATAATAAAAGCAGGCAGATCCGTACACTTACGCCCCCACTGTTTCTGTGTATATCCTTTGATCAGTTTCTCGTAAATATCGGTTCCCACAAGACTGATCGCCTGTTCCTCGAGATTTTTCGGTTCTGTAATGCCTGCGGCTTTTTTCTGCTCCTCAATTTTCGCCGCTGCTTCCTCCGGTGTCACCACACCCCACATCTTATTAAAGGTGTACATATTAAACGGAAGCGAGTATAGTTCCCCTTTGTAATTTGCTACCGGTGAATTCGTAAAGCGGTTAAATTCCGCAAATTTTGTAATGTAATCCCACACCTTTTTATTGTTGGTATGGAAAATATGTGCACCATACTTGTGCACATGGATACCCTCAATGTCCTCCGTATAAACATTTCCGGCAATATTCGGACGTTTATCGACAACCAGGACTCTTTTCCCCCTTGTTGCTGCCTCGTGAGCAAATACGGAGCCATATAATCCTGCTCCTACCACCAGATAATCATACTTCATTTCTTTCTCCTTTGTTTTATTATCAGTTCAATCAGCCATAACAAAATGCAACCACATAAAACACCTATGGTGTTGGTCAGCATATCATCTACTTCACAATACCCGCGTTTCGTCACGTACTGGCTCAGTTCCGTCAGAACCGAACAGACACCTCCGAGTACAACACATTTCCACATCGGCCGCAGCCGGCGAAAACAAAGCGGTGCCAGAATTCCGAAAGGCACTGTCATAAGAATATTTTCAATAAAAAATGCATGGGTAACCACGCTGTATCCCCACGTGGAAAACAGTTCCAGATTCATGCACCCATTTCTGGAACCGGGTTCTCTGGAAAAAAAAGTAATCTGTATCACCACAAGTATATAAATCGCAAAAAGTATACGAAAAAACCGGACGGATGCTTTTTTTCCGTCCTTTTTTTTCAGAAAGCACGATTGTTACAACCAGCCCAAGTACCACAATAACCAGTGCCCATGGCACATATTGAAGTGGCTGGCGCATATCTGCCAAAATTTGTTTTATAATTTCACACCACATAAATTTTATTATAGCCATGGTTCAAAAAAGATACAAGTATATTTCTTTATTTCTATGTAAAACTGTTGCAGGATAGTGTAATATAAAAGAAAAACCTCGGAAGGACCATCTGTTATTATGATCACAATAAGTTTATGTATGATTGTCAAAAATGAAGAACCGGTTCTGGCAAGATGCCTGGATTCCGTTGCTTCCATGATGGACGAAATCATCATCGTTGATACCGGCTCCACAGATCGCACCAAAGAAATCGCCGCACAATACACCAGCCGGATCTATGATTTTACCTGGTGTGATGATTTCTCCGCCGCAAGAAATTATGCGTTTTCGCTTGCAACCATGGATTACATCTACTGTCCGGATGCGGACGAATACCTTGATCTGGAAAATCAAAGACGTTTTCTCCGGTTAAAAGGTGCTCTTCTTCCGGAAATTGAAATTGTTCAGATGAACTATATCACCCCACCGGATTTCAACACCGTGCAGAACTGTAAGAAAGAACCACGACCAAAACTTTTTAAACGCCTGCGCACGTTTTCATGGGTTGGTCCGGTTCACGAAACGATCCTCACCGATCCCGTCATCTATGACAGTGATATTGATATTCTGCATCGCCCACATGCCATGCATGCCAAACGGGATTTTGCCATGTTTGAAAAAGCATTTCGTGAAAATCGTGTCCTCTCGGAAAAAATCACGCGCATGTATGCAAGAGAACTTTATAAATGTGGGGATGAGGAAGATTTTCTACGCGCGGCGGATTATTTTTCGATACACTATGAAGCGCACGCTGATGCAGAATCCGCGTGTATTCTGGCACACGCTGCCCGTATCCAAAATTCTGTGGATGATTTCTTTTCGATCTGTCTGAAAGATATGTGCAGTTCTTCCTGCTCCGAAATCTGTTATGAGATCGGACAATACTACCGGGAACGGCAGCATCCCCAGGAAGCTTCTCTGTGGTTTTATAATGCTGCATTTGAGACACAGCCTGTTCTGGATATTGAAATTTCAGGGAAAAAAGCATTGCTTCAACTGGCGGAATGTTACCGTACGCTGGCAGAAAATGAACTCTGTGATCCATGCTCTGCCGGGGATCTTCTCTCCCGTGCTTCGGAATATGAACAACAGGCACAAGCGTGGGAACTGCCGGAAGAATTATAATTTGCGAAAGAATAATTTGTAAAAAAATGCCGGTGCAGCTGCACCGGCAAATTCTTTAATTAAGTTAAATCAATCCACTTCTTATCCACCCAGTATCCTCTGGTCTGATTCCAACGACGATACTGTAAATGACCATTGAGCATACGAAATTTTGTCACAATCTCATCCGCACACGGTGTAACAGCAATATCGCTCTGGGCACTCTGCCCCTGTGCTTCCGTGTCCACTTCTGCCGCACTTACATTTGTCATTGGCATAACAACAAATAAAGATGCACAAATAGCTGCTGCAATTAAAAGTTTCTTTTTCATATTACTTTCCTCCTTGTCGAAACTTAAATTCATTTTTCTCCAATAGCTCTGCTGACTTTTTATCAATCAGATAATTTTCCTGTTTACTGTGAAGATAATATTTTCCATCTTTCTCAAACAGGTATGTATTCTTCTGATTCACTTCCCAACAGCTGCTATTCGGAACCTTATAAGTACTCTCTGGCACCTCATATCTAGACTGAAGTATTATTGAATAAGAAAGCACCAACAGTGCAACCGCAATCACCGGAACAAGAATTCTTCCAATACGCGAACCACTTTGCTTTCCCTCCGCAACCAGACGAAATCGTTCGATCAGATGATCCGAATGATCTTCATACAATGGCATGGCTCCTGCAGGTTTTCGAAATTCTTTTCCCTGCACACTTGCCTTATACTCTTTTAATTTCACCGTCAGATAGTTACCCCGCTCTGCCGATTTGAGTTTCTTTGTAACCGTCTGGTCACAACGGATCTCAATACTCTGATACATATCTCCTTTTAAAATATACACAAACGGGTTCCACCAGAACACGATACACAGAATGTTGATCAGCTGTATCGTCAGTATATCCTTATTATCCAAATGTGTATATTCATGTAGAATAATATAATGCAATTCTTCACGCGAATATTTTTTGTCCGGAATCAATATCCGTTTCTCAAAAATCCCTATACAACACGGTACTTCTACCGCGGCTGTCTGTACGATCTTAATGTTCCGCTTTTCTTTATCCGTACAAATTTCATCTAAAATATTATTTAATTCTGTATCTTCCGTTTTTTCCATCTCTGAAAAATACGACACAACTCTGTGATACTGTATCAGATACCGCGTCAAAAGAACTGCCATGACCACTCCCCATGCCACCACAAATATATGATAGACATAGATTTCGTGCCCTGCTACACAGGTTATTTCACACCCGAATATCTGATACAGGAAATTATACAGGCTGCCTCCGGATACCACTTTCGTCCATGGCAATTCCACCGGGACGGCAAGCCTGATCAGACAAAACAAATATAAAATGATGATTCCTGTCATACTGGATAAATTCAGCAGAACCGATCGTTTTCTGAGAATGTAGCACAGTACAATAAAAATGTTACACCAAACGAACGTCATCCAAACCGAAAATATCGTTATTTGCATTCTTATTCCTCATCATTTTTCAGAGTATCAATAATCTCCTCTAACTTTGCAATAACCTCTGCATTTTTTTCTTTTGCCTGCTTATCTTTTGCTCCGATCAGAGCAGCTGTAATGTTCGCAATAGAACTGCTGTCAATTCCACGCTTAATCAATACAGATGCATAATAATCATCTTTTGACATAGACGGAGCGAGTTTACGCGCATAAGTCTTGACGGTTTTCTCAAGTCCTACAACTTCCAGATAGCCATCCGTGTCAGAGACTGAACGGTCTTAAACAATGTACATTGTTCCATCCGTCTCTGCCAGACGCTCTGCCATCTCGTTGGCAGTCAGCGGCTCATTGACCTTCCACAGAAAATTCATTAATTCTTCCTGTCTTACTGTTAAATAATCTTGTTCTTCATGTTTCTTCTCCGTAGTTTTATAATTTTATATGTAGTAACTATCATTCTCTGACATTACATATATCCCCCACTCTGCCTTATGTGTCTTTTCTACACTAGACAGCCTACTTTATCCTATCATATTTGAATCATAATTTCAATTGCTTCTGACAAGAAATATGCCATTTTAGATAAAAAAAGAATAGCCGTTTTCGCAAACAGCTATTCTCTCTTCTCAGAAACATTTATTTTTGATAGGTGTATGTTCCAACCGAATACTTACCGTGCAGATGTAGCGTCTTTCGGAACCTTTGCCGTATATATTATTTTATTTGTATCCGTAGTAACTGTTGTTGTCATCTTTGAAAATGTGGTATCTTTATCTGCATTCCTTCGGTATGGTAAATGTTGCAGCCTTATTAAAATTTTTATAGGTTACCGTTGCTTTTGCCTGCGAATAAACAAGTTTCAGATCCTGTCCCAGCTTCTGATACAGCGCCGACATATACCCGTTCATAAACGCTTTCATATCCGCCGTGGTTCTGACTGGACGACAGGTTTTTTTATCAATCCAACAGGTCACTTTGATTGCCGGCAACGTATTGTAATCCACAGCAGCTGCCGCATTGATCTCTTTGCTCATTCCCATCTGGTCCAAAAATTTCACCACATCGGAGCCCTTTACCTGCGCCGAAATCTGAACGGTATTGATCCGGTTGACTTTTATTTTCTTTTTCACAATTTTTGCATCCGAATACATGGAAATATCCATACCTTTGATCTGATTGGTATAGTTTAAAATCCCTGTTTTCTGATATCCGGAACCATTGGAAGAAATGTACTCCCACAGCAATCCATCCGCATCTTTTGTCAGATAGGCAACCGCCTGGTTCTTAGAACTCATTCCTGCAAGTACTGTGGTTGTATCTGTTACGCTTTTTACCTTCAGAGGACTGTTGTATACGCTTTGCTTTACCACCGTCTTATTTTGAATGATCTGTCCTTCCATTGTCATCTTCTGATCGGTTGTCTGCGTAAAATCATATGATTTTAAGTTTCGCACCGCTATATCCATCTTTTCCAAATACTGCTGCGCAGACAGCGTTGCCGCACTTACAGGTGTAACAGCTGTAAATGTGCTGAGTATGACAGACAGTACCAAAATGACCGCAATTTGTTGTGTTTTTAATGCTTTCATCGTTTTCGTTCTCCTTTCTTTATGTGTCGGGCTTAGACGCTGGTTTTATCTCATCCTTTTTTCCTATACCATGCACCTGTCAAAATTAATATTACTGGCCAGTAAAAACTTTGATAATATTTTCATCGCTTTGGCATAAAGATACTGTTTGTTTAATTTTTTCTTGTGATATTCCAGCTCTGTCCCCTTCGTATGTTCTTCCAGTACATGCATAAAATACCTCTCCTAGCTCAGGTATTTTGTGCTCTCTGTATAGTCACTTGGATTTTTCAGGATACGATAAATCATTGGATCTTATGTTGTGGTACTCACAATTGAGAACTTATCTGGTAGCCATCGGTAATCAGCGTACCTTTATAACCCTGTAGATAATATCGGACCTCCATCCCGATCACTGAATTGTATTCACAAAAGAAATCTCTACTTGTTTTGCATTCCATTCTGTCTTCTCCATAGGTTCTACGTTGTGCTCCCTTGCATTCATTCCATAGTGAAGTTTTATCGGATTTGCAGTATGATTAATTTTATCATTCCGATAAACTGTATATACTTTCACATGTTCCGGTTCTACATGGATTTCCAATACTCCCGCCAATGTGATTTTTTCGCACATCAACGAGTTTTAATTGAGTTTTTAAAAAGACTCCACTCAATCATATTTTCAGCGTATTCATTACTCCAGTACTTACCATTAAAAGTAATTGAGTTTTCTATTGAGTTTTATTTTACCCCAAACTCAATTATCACTCAATCCATCAAATATAACATATCTAGCCGCCGGTCCTTTGCCATTTAAGTTAATTAACTTCTCACTTCTCATCTTGTCAATAACACTTCTTGCCTGTTGTTTAGTAAATCCACACATTTCCTGTATTTTAGCAGATGTTATCTGGTCATTCGTCTGTAAATACTCTAAAATCATATTTTTAGCCTTGATATACTGGACTGTTTTATCTCTTGTATATTCCACATCTGACTTTAATGCTTCATAAACCTTAGCTGTCAGCATGTATTCCTTTCCAACAATCTCTATTAATCCACTACTAATCAGTTCATTACATGATTTTTTCGTTTCATCCAGAGATTTTTGGACTTTTCTCGACAACTCTGATAACTGTTCCCTTCTGTTATCTAAAAGATCTCTTAATATCATCATCTCAGCCAAAGACATAATTTTACTATTTTTATCTTGTACTTCTGTAATAAACTTAACAAATTCAGTATTATCTATTGCACTAAATATTGTAAGCGAAACTGCATCATTAAATGATCTATATCTTGGATATGGCTTGCCCATTGAAACCATGTCCTTATAAATAATATCTACTCCCTGACCTGTCCTCTGGACATACTTCAAATTTTGAAGTGTCTCCGCTATTAGTTTATTCCTGGGAATCGATGGATGAGTTATAATATTATCCTCTGTAATTCCATCAAGAAATCCTCCCGGATTTTCAATAACTATTCGATCTGGGTATTGTTTTACATAAACCGCAGCATTACTCTGGTAGTCTCTATGAGACAACGCATTAAGCAATGCTTCCTGAAATACTCTTTCAGGGAAATCCTCAACTTCAAGTCTGAATAATCCTACCTGAATATTTTCTATCTTACTGTATGCCTGTACCCGCTCTGTCAACTTGTCGATAACGCTTATCAACGGCAACTTCAAATCTAGCCTTGCATCATATTCCTCCAAATTATCAGCTGAATAATGTAGGTATATAACTTCCGCCTGCGGTAACAATCTTTGAATAGATGCTTCTTTTCCAACGAACAGTAACCCAGCAATCGTCAGTCTTTCTACATCTCCATCATATTTTACTAAGTTGTAAATCTCTTAAAAACTACAATATCCTCCAAATCCGGCAATGTAGATTTGAAATCTCTGACTCTCAGCTTTTCCTTTTAAGCTGTACACTTTCCAGTTTATTTACATCATCCAGAGTACTCTCTCCAATAATTCTTCCTGAAAAATCCGGATTCTGAACAGAAGAATATACAGCACTTAATTCATCAGGATATGCTGGCTTTGAATTTCTCCCAATCGTTTCAGGCATCTACCATCCGTAGTTGTATATGTCTTTCCATCTGCTTTAACTGATATTGCAATAACGAGCTTTCCCTCATACTCAAAATCTGATATTTCGGTGAATAGTGGTGGAATGGTTCTATCATAAATCCCCTCTATAATTCGTTGCCCATCATAGTTTCTATCACATCCTGTAACCACAACCGGATTATCTTCTACTCCAAAATAAACAGTTCCACCCTTGCTATTTGCAAATGCTATCAATTCATCAACCGCAAGCGATATAATTTCCTTCATATTTCTTGCATTAACCCAAGACTTAAATTCAACTGTATCTGTTTCCTCTTTATGTAATATTTCTTTAAATTCTTGTTCAGTCATTTACATTACACCTTACTTCTCTATCATTATCGCCAAATGTGATCTCCATCAATTCACCTGCTATATCTTTGCTCATGACTCTCATAATACTATTATCTATCTTATCCTTCGCCAGCAGATTAATATTCCCATACCATACTACTTCCTGGTCAATAACAGCAAAACGGTCACAATATTCTTCTACTGTTTTTATATAAAAGCCAGCTTTACGCATATCTTCATGTAGCTGCATCCAATATGCTGCATCACCAAATCCATATGAATCCGGCATCCATGTAACTATTGTAATCTGAACTCCTGCCTCCTGTTTTTCCTTTAGCATGCTGATTAATTCATAAACTTTTGTCCGCTGATGGCTGGGCTGGAAATGATTATATTTTTATTGGCATCAAGTAGATCCTTATGGAAAGTTTCTCTATAATTATCTCCCCCATATATTGCATTAACTATCTGTTTATCAGCTTTCAAGCCACTAGAAAGCTCGTAGCCAATCTGTTTATATGCCTTCAGCCGCTTCATATACATATTATCAAACATCGGGATACGATTATCCACATAATCATATATTATTACATTTTCTTTACCTGCATAATCACGATTCAATCGTCCTGCATACTGTTCAACTATCCCACGGAATGATATGGGTGTTGCCATAAAAAGTGTATCCAGTCTTGGAAAATCGAAACCTTCTCCTACCAGGGAACCTGTTGCTACTAATATCATTGATTCATCATTCTTGACCTCATGCATTAGTTTAAGAATCTTTCTTTGTTCTTTTTTAGAATTTGTATATTCCGGTGACACTTGGAACGGAATATACAAAGAGACGGTCTGAAAGCATTGCGTTCATAAATTCCAGTTCTTTCTGCTTGTCTTTCAGAAGCTGTACCCCGGTCTCTTTTTTCCGAACCTGATTTTGCATGATTCTCATAACTTCCATCATGTTTTCACGGCTCATGTTATTCAGCTGTTCCTCTGTAAAAAACGGATCCATCCGGCAATCTCCAAACTCTTAAGTGATAATTCAAGTATAACATAAAAAAGCCTGTTACTTCGAGAAAAATCAACGTTTTACTGTAGGAATATATATCGATATCCACGAGTATTTCGTATTTTTTGCGAATTGACAAATCCGTTCTTTATACAACAATCTTTGGATGACGTTCTTCAAAAGCTCCCTTCGGAGTAAGTGAAAGACCATCACACAGCCAATGCATTTCTTTCATGGTCACTTTCTGTAATTCATCCGGGGTTTCCGACCAGTGAAAGGAATCCCTGTCAAGCCTCTTCATCAGAATCCAGAAACCAGATCCGTCCCATTGCAGAATCTTAATAGAAGTCCGCCTGCGGTTGCAGAACGCAAACATGCAGCGCGAATAGGGATCAAGTTTGAATTTCAGCTTGATAATTGCAGCCAGTCCGTGATAGCTTTTTCTCAGATCGGTAGCTCCACAGGCAAGGTAAACGGTTGTGCCACCCGCCAGATCAAGCATGATCTTTCAGTCCCTGGATCAGAACACGAAAAAGTTCCGGCGGGCATTCCGGCATCACTTCAATCCGAATAGCGTTTGTGATAAAAATGCGGACTGGAGACGGGCTGATGTTCAAAGTCTCATTCTTTGAAATTTCTTTTTCTGTTGGCATTTTTGCAAAAATCATATCTGTATCCGATTGTTCGTCCAATGTTTTCAGCTTGTGCATCCAGTAATTCATTGTAGAGACTGGAACGTGATGTTCCTGACACCATGTTTTACAAGTCTGCCCACTGAATTGAAATTCATGGATTCTTTCAGACCACAGTGTGATTTTTTCATCTGTTTTCATAATGATACAGTTTCCTTTCTTTGTTATGAAAAGAGTGTATCAGAAAAATATAGTTGCTGACAGATACGGATGATTACGTACTTACAGTACATCCGCAGCATCCATGCCTGTCTGACCGCGTTTCCGATTTACAGTCAGGTATGTATAATTTGGATCAGATGCAACGTGAACCCAGCAGGTTTTTCCATCTACGCGGCATCCGGTCTCATCACAATGAATTAGACCGAGTGAGACCATCATCAGACGGATTCGCCCATAAGTATCTTTCAGCGATTCCGCACAGCGTGACACCATGTTTTTGATGGTTCCGGTTGCCAGAGGAATGTTAAACACACTAGACAGGATTTCATGCGTACGGCTGATGCTGACAGCACCTACAGTATTAAAAGCTACTGCCATTGCCTGAAGGTTTTTACCATACTGGACAGCTGCCTTTATGTTTTCGGGAAATGATCCTGTTTTCACGCCCCCATGCAAAGGACATCTGTATACTTCAATAAGATTATGCGCAGTGACATCTACAGTCACAACCGCATCAATCTCGTGGCGGGTTTCTTTTATACAGGCCTTATCCAGACATTTCGCGCGATAAGGGCATCCGGTACAGTCAGAAGGCATATGGTTCCTGATGTGATCCGGATTGGCAGTGACAGAAAGATGAGCACCATCATGACCTGCTTGAGCACCCGGCTTCTTTCCAGAGGATTCGCGGAGACTTCGGTTCTTTTTTTCAGCAGGCTTCTTAAGTCCGTCAGATGAAGGCGGCTTAGAACTGTTTTTGGAGTTTTTGTTTAATTGCTCCTTCAGTTCCCTGATGGTCTGGTTCAGTTCAGAAATAGTTTGATTCATGCTATCAACAGTAGCTGTTAATGTTCTGTTCTGCTTCGTCAGGAAATCAACTTGCGCCATAAGCTGACGAACGAATTCTTCTGTGACGTTAACTGGCATTCAGACCACCTTCTTTCCGAGGAATTTTATGTTTTTATTGTATCAGAAACGCTGTAAAAATGCGAATCTGTCACAAAATCTACTCAGCGAAATGACGGTGGATAAGTATTAAATTTGAAGGTGCAAATGCTAATAAATATATTCAAAATCGTCTCAAAAGACGAAAATGAAGCGAATGAAATACGGATGATAGTGCTTTATCCACAAGACAGCCATCCAAATAAAAAACAGCATTTTTATTCACAAAGTAACAGCAAATCGGAGTAGAAAAAATTTTTTCAATTCTCTGTTTTGCACAACAAG